>OJCB01000063.1_pt1 | contig 48184 bp, 73 predicted proteins | sample 1591501 | NCBI WGS metagenome assembly OJCB01 (sample SAMN05416813, study PRJEB24817) | seawater metagenome | isolation source: Sea water | place: Canada:Atlantic | collected 2013-07 | reverse complement strand
TAGATAATCTAATAGGTGAAAAACAATTGAAAGGAAGCTATATAAACCCTATTAGAGATATAATTTTTAAAGGGGTTGCATTAAAAAGCAATGTTAAGAACGTAGAAAAAGAGTTATCAGATTACATAGTAGGGAACAAAACAAAAGCGGGTCAATTTACACGTTATGTAAAACAAATAGCAACCGATGCAATAAACCAACACGACGGCGCTATAAATGATATTGCAAGGGATGCCTACCAATTAGACGGGTTTCGATACGTTGGAAGTTTAATTAAAACAAGTAGGGACAATTGCGAACACTTAGTAAATTCCACGGGAAAATTAAAACAATTTGAAGTGAGGAAAGGGTTGTATAAGGTTGAAGATATACCCGCAATAATTAGAGTACTAGACAAGGGAAAAGGTAGCGGTTGGAATGACGCAACAACGCCGGAAACATTCGCACAATATAGAGGGGGCTACAATTGTCGTCATCAAATTATATACCTACCATTACCCCCAGAAGATTAAACTATTTAATAAAAATAAAATATAATAAAATGATTGAGATTTGGGATAATTTAACGCAAAGTATTAGGGTTGTTTGGCCGTCAAAGGCTAAAGCCTGGGTAACTCACAATAAACTAACATTAGACGAAAACGGTACAGTAATTAAAGGCCGTTATATTGAGCTTGAAAGAATAGATATTCAATCGTTAATTGATAGCGGGTTAACTATTGTAACAGTTACAGATGATACCACAAAAACGGTTTACGAAAGAAACTTGTTAGAATCGGTTATTCCAATGGTTGAGAAAATAGAAGAAGTAAAACCAAAACGAAAAAGACGAACAAAAAAAGAAATTGAAGCAGCAAAGAAGTAAATATTTTTAATCATATAAACTATTATAAAAAATGGATATTACAAAATTAACAAATTTTTTTAATCAATTAGGGTTAAACGATGATTTAACCAAAAACGCTATTTCTTTAATACAAGGCGAAGAGGTAGAAGATTTTGATTTACCAGGTATTGCCGAAAGGTACGCCAACGAAAAAGAGGAATTATTTTTAAGTCGAAATAAGGCTGCAATAATTGACAAATACGAAAAGGAAACACATAACAGTAAATGGGCGGAATTTTCTAATCCTTTACTAAATACAATTAAAAAGGCGGGTGGTTTTAGTAGAGAAGATTTAGCCGACCTTACCGTAAAAGAAGCGATTAACAAATTAGTAAAACAAAAGGAGTTAGAAGGGTCTAAGAATGGGGACGAGGCAACAGCTGAATATAGACAAAAGGTTACGGGGTTGCAAACTGAATTAGAAGAATTAAGAGATTTAGCAGCAAGATTAGAAACAGAAAAGGGCGAAGTAGAAGAGGCAGCTAATAAACGAATAGAAGCGACTATATACGCCCAAAACGCTAAACAAGTATTAAAAGCACGGTTATATTCTAAAGATATTGGGTTTGATATTCCAGAAAAAGTAGGGTTATACATCCAATTAATTGAGCCTAAAATTTTAGATTCTTATTTAGTTGGGCAAGATGGAAGCATAACGGCAAAAGATGGAACAAAGGCTTTATCTTTTGACGGGAAAACATTTTATACACACGTCGACCAGGCGATAAAAGACCTTGCAAAAGGTATGAATATATTAAAAGTTAGTAACGGTGGAATAACTGCAAAAACCCCAATTTTAGGGAAAACGGCGGGAGGTGAAAAGGTTAATCTAGTGGGCACTAATTTTTTAGCGCAACAATTAGCGAAAAAGTAATTTTAAAAAAGTCCTATAAAAATTAGGAATTGCAATATAAAATACTTATATTTGTAACAATGTGATTAGTAGATATATTTTTCACATTGTTACTTTTCTTTAGGGTTTTAGATTTACCTACCATAATAATCTATATTTTTTTTGGGTTAAAGTACGTCCTACCATAATCGTACACGTAAATTTAATTTTAATTTAATCTAAAAATATATATAGATATGGCTACAGGTTCACCGGTAACATCTGATTTACTTTGTCAGAAAACGGAAACACAATTAGCGATTATGGAAACTTCATTGAATCCAGATACCAATCGTGATTATTCTTTTAATGCAGTACGTGCAATTCTCGACTCTCAAAGAGACGATTTAACAGCCGAAGCGGGTTTAGCTCGTCCAGGTAGTGACGCTGCACGGCATATGTATTTAAAGTACATGACTCCAGACTGTGATGTAGATGCGGTTACATCAGTACCTACTTTCACTTGTGGAGATGCAACAGATACACCAATCGTTTATAATACTGTGCCTATCACGGTTGACGATGCGGTAGGAGATACTTTTACAATTGATGCAAGCCTTTACGATGTAACGTGCGAGCAACCAATTAGAGAGTTACAAGAAAAAATTAAACGTTCTGTAAGAAAAGGTATGGCTCAATACCAAACTAAATTGCTTACAAAGATGCACACTAATGTAGGTGCATACGCGGACACAACAACAGCAACAAAAGATTTATTGTTGTTTACAAGTGGACAGGCAAAACCTCAACCGATGGGTTGGAATACATTGATTAATGAATATTCCCAACAGTCTCCAAACTCTCCAGAAGTACCGGTAGTAATTTCGGGCGCTGAAAAAATGCAAGCGTATAACTATGCGTCTAGTGTTTTTAATGGCAACTTAGACGGGTTCGATGCTAATAAGGGTTCTGTTTCTGGTGCTGATGTTTATTTTGATAGAGCGGTTCAAACTACATTAGTAGGAATTGATGCTTTGTTAACTAGTGCGGTTATGGCTTTTATGCCTGGTTCGGTAACTATTGCGGAATGGTTTAAATTTGATAACCCTATCCATGCGGTTAACCCTAATGGGCGGTCAGTTTACGCGCCTGTTCAATCAAGCGGTTTAATTACACGTCAACGGGTTGACTTAGGTACATCTACATTAGGTATTCCTTTTGAAGTAGATTTACAGATTGAATATAGAGAGTGTGATAATAAGGTAGTTTACCAATGGAGAAAAGATTTTGATTTGTGTCATTTGCCACAATCTGCTTTTTGTTCTACTTTCAATTATACTACACTTTGGAATATTGATTGTGGAGATGTTGACTGTGCTGTTTTAGGATAGTAAAAGCGTTTTTAAATAGTTTCCTTGATTATACGGGGGCGGGTGTTATATTCGCCCCCTTTTTATAAAATATTATTATTATGCCCTATTTACCCGATGATATAAGTAATTATATAGGATTAGTCGAAAATGGAATATTAACTATTACCGACCCAAACGGTAAACAAAGGTTTTTCTTTCATTTGGAAACGTTGTCTATTTATGAGTTGCCAAATGGCAAAACCCAAATACACGACGACCACGGGACATATTTAACTTTCACCCCTGAGCAATTAGTAGATTTAGGGTTAACGGTTGGGGGTTTAACGGAGAGTATAAAATTATCTCAATCAGTCAGTACTGCCACGGGTGGCACTACTGTAACATCTGGGCTATTAAGTGACGCGTGGGGTAGACCTAAAACAATAGTTGATAAGTCATTATTTCATGGTATGTTCACTTATAACGTACCTGTTACTATGTGGTATGAACGGTTTAACGATGTTGAACGAGTTTTTACGAATGCGTCTAGTGCAGACGGGGCTTTAGAATTATTGGCGGGTGGAACTTTGAACGATAAAACAAATTTAAGGACGTTTAGGAATTTGAGATACGAACCCAATAGAGGGCATTTATACTCTAATTCTACTATTTTACCTAATCCTACATCTATTCAAAAAAGAAAATTTGGTTTAGGCACTAATGAAAACGGGGTTTATTTTTCTTTAGAATCTGGGGTTTTATATGGAGTAGTGAAAACAACAACCGTAGGAGGTGGGACGGTAGAAGATAAAACAGTTTTAGATACTACCGGAGTTGATTTATCAAAAGGTAATATTTACGATTTCCAGTTTCAATGGCGCGGGGTTGGTGATTATAAATTTTTTATTAATTTGGCTGAGGTAGGTAAAATTGAGTACTTAGGAACATTGACAACATTATCCGTTTCTAATCCTTCTTTACCTTTGTTTTTTGAGAATGAGAATTTAGGGGATAATGAAAAGATTATAATTGGTTGCGTAGACGTTACAAGCGAGGGGGGAGTAGAAAATGGAAAATCTTATGGTAGCGTTGGAATATCTAATGAATCTGGTCAAGTTTCAATTACTGGTTTTAATGCGCCTATTATAGCGGTTAGGAGTAAATTAACGGTAGGTGGTTTAATTAACACTAGAGATACATTAGCTCTTTTGGCGAGTTCATATTCCGACCAAAAAAGCTTTGTGAGAATTTGGGCAACTAGAGATTTTACAACGATTACTGAAAATGATGATACATGGAATGATTTTGGGGATGGCCATTTAGAATACATAGAAAGGGACAACGGCGGATTAACGGGAATGAGTTTTGATACAACGGGGTTATTCCCTATTTTTGGTTCGAGGGTAGGACAAGATAACACTTATTCTACTAGTGCCTTATTTGAAGGTAGAACGTCAATTTATTTAACTCCTGGTGAAATGTTTATTTTTACAATGCATAGAGAAAACGGGGGTGCAGCTAAAGCGGGTGTAACTTTTGAATTTGCAGAAGAAATATAATTATGAGTAAAATAGACCTTTTTAATAAAAATAAAGATTGTTTTGTCGGTTTGCGGTATTCTGCGAACTATACCAACCCTTCGAGTACGGTATTTATAAACGACCTCCCAGGAATGAGCCTAAAACGGTTTAGTAGTACGGCATCTAATGAAACTCATAGGGGCGAGGACTTATTTAAACAAATACATGATGAAGCAATACAAGACGTTATAAATGATTTTACAAGCGAATTAAGCGAATACTTTAATTTTAATTATACGGTCGGTAGACGCAAGATAGGGTTGTTAGGTAGTACTTTTGGAGCAGAAAACAAAGATATTAAAAGGGGCGTATTATTTGAAAAGTTAAGACATAGTGAAACGCAATTATTAAGGGTAAAAAGTATAGAGTTTGTTTCTGATTTAGACGTAGATGATGTTATTTTTTATGTTGAAACGGCGGCGGGTACAACGGAATATACATTTAACGTTAAGGCGGGTCGAAATAAGATTTTGATTGATGTAGAAAGTAATGAAGACTTTATTTATGTTTATACTACAAACTGTTATAATATAGCTAATGAGTCTATTTTAGGGTGTGGCTGTGGTTCGGTTTGTGATAATTGCAGTTATTGTAGCGGTAATTACTACGCAAAACCATATACAGAAGTAGCAGACGTAAAAACATTTGTAGATAACAATTTCATGCAGTACAATATTACAACGGTTTGCGATGATAGCGAGTTAATAAGCGAGTTTGCGGACGCTTTAAAGTTTGCGGTTAGGATGAAAATAGCTATTAAAATAATGACAGAAGTATTAGTAAGTGACGGGGTACACCCGATGGTGCGAAATTCTAAAGAAGATGCACGGTTACTAATAACTAAATGGATAGGCGGGGTAGATGTAATAAGTGGTTTTGAGGAGAAAAGTGAATACAAAAAGCTATTAGAAACAGTTACTAAAAAAGCAAAGCAATATTTACAAATGAATGGGGGTGCGTGTATCTCATGCAATAACGATGTTAAATATTATGAATCAACGCCCTAAATTAATTAACTAATAAATAAAGAAACTATGTGCGATTGCAAAAAAAGGAAATTAATAAAACCCGCGCCTATTAAATTATCATCTACAACTAAGATAGTACTTAAAAAACCTACTCCTTTAAAAACGAACTAATGGCAGAAATTAAATTAGAGGATTTTAATGAGGAATTGGCAAAGGCGGCTAACTTGTTTACACCTAAAAAGATTAAACAAATACAATTTCCTATTCTAAAGTTTTACGAGGGGACTTCTAAGTATAGGATATTCAACGAAGGAAAAGCAACAGATGGAAGTTTGATAGGCCGTTATAGGTCTTTGAGTTACAAGAAAGCAAGGGAGGCTAAAGGACGGCAAACGGGATACAAGGATTTAGAATTTTTTGGAGATTTGCGGCGTAGTTTGACAGTTGGAACGAATGGAGATGAATTTGTTTTTGGTTTCGCTACTGATAAAGGCCGGTTAATAGGTCAATATCAAGAAACGCAAACGGGTAAAGAAATATGGAGTCCTACAAGTTCAGAGATAAAAGATATTAATAAATTATTAGCTAAAGAGATTACAAAATGTTTAAAGAGCGCCTTTTAAGTGTAGTTAATTCGATTAAAGCAAATACCATTTTTAGTGAAACGGGATTTGTAAAGGACTTAAAAAGTCAAGGCGGGTTTTTAGGGGTTACTGATGAATATATTAATTATTTTTATGCGGTGGTTGAATCAGAAGATGGCGAAGCCGACCCCTATACATTTGAGTATTCCGATAATAACAAACTAATTGTAAACTTTAATTTTAGATTAGTGTTTTCAATGGTAAAAGATGTAGAAGTTTTTGATGTTTTGATGATGAACAAAATTAATAAAACGTCAGGGGTTAGGGTTCTAGGGTTAGACGATATAACGGAAAGTGTATATTTAAGAGAAACAGGCCAACAACTAAAGAACGATAATTTTGTTTTATATTCTTTTAGTTGTGAGTATTCAAAGGAAACAAGTTTAAGGAATTTAATCAATTGTACAGATAGTGCAAACCAAATATTTTGCTAAATGACAGAAAAGGAAATACTAGTTAAAAGTTTATTAATTAGGGGTTATATAAGCGCCGTAGAAGCTACTTTATTGCTTACGACTAACGAACATAGAGAAGAAACGGAAAGCGACACGAGCACCTTTTTAAGTATTAACCAATATTTTAATAACGATACAAAATTATGATTGAATTATATTTTATAGGTAGTATTGTTTTAACGTTTCTTAGTACTTTGGTTTTAGACTCATATATGAATAGGGGCGAAATATTAGACTTTATCCGGTTGGCAGCGGCGCAATGGTTAGCGGAAAGAAACGGTATAGAATTTAACCGCGAAAAAATGGAAGATTTTAAAAATTATGATTCTTTACAATACTTTGAAAGAATGCAATCCTATCAAATTAAATACTGGGAAATAGCATTTAAAACAAAATTAATGAATCCTTTTATTTGCCAATCTTGTATGAGTGTATATATAGGGGGTTTCTATACCGCTATTTTTTCGGTTTTTTTTAGTTTAGGATTTGGGGAAACAATAGCATGGTTTTTTATTCAGAATTTAATAGTGTTTTTTTTAATAGATAAAAATAGTAACAATGAGTAATTTAACGATAATAGGCGCATATGATTTAGGTTGTTACTCGCATAAAGGAGATATTACTTTTCCTATTTTGGCAACGGTTGACGGTACGCATTTAATGAATTACCAGGATAAAGGTAATTACTTTACAAACTACAATTTAGCCGTTAATGGTAGTGGTTTTTCTGTTACAAATATGTTTAACGAAAACTCTACTATATTAATGAGTATTGAAAAACCAGACGGTACGTTATTTGAATTTACAGAAGATAGTGTAACATACACAACTTTTTATTTTAAAACTGATATTTACCTACACGCTACGAATATAAGTAATGGGGTGGTAAGTTATAATTAACAAAAAAATGGCGAATAATAACCACTTATGTACGTGTCCGGAAAATGTAGAAGTAGTAGATGTTACCCGCGCGGAATTATGCGCACAAGAGGTAGTACAAAAACCGTGTGAGATTGTAGACGAACAAAACAACTTTTTAGCCCTTGATAAGATTAGACAGTACTTGTGTGAAACTGAATTTATAGGGAGTGGTATTTTAAGTAGTCAAAATATTACGGCGTTTATACCGACGGAATTTAGTTCTACGGGATTAACGACGGTATTAGCATGGACGTTTAAAGATTCGGACGGTAATTTTATTGAATTACAACACCAATCGACAAACGCAAATAATACAACAATAGAAATAACTACAACAGACGATTTAACAAACTTTGAAATTTACTTTTACGGTCAAATTTAACAAACAATGAATAAAATAATTTTACTTTTTACGTTTATCCTTTTAGCGGGTTTTTCGTTTGGTCAAACAGCGCCAATAAAAAAGAAAAACTACGTAGATGAACAAAAGATATTACCCGTTGAGTCTGCTACGCCTAGAACTGACTATATAGCAGGGCCTTATCGTAAAACTGATGGCAATTGGTACGAAAAAGACGAAGCAGGGGTAGAGCGTTTAATTATTGATACGGTTAGGATGATTCCAACACAGTACTATGTTAATTCAAGATTTGAGAAGATAAGATTTGTTGCGACTCCTGACGATTTAGAAGGTCTAATTGATTTAGCATTAGGTTCTTCAGCAATTGTAGAATCTACGAATGCAATCTATAAAATAGAAGCTACTAATACAACGGGAGTTTCATCAGGTGGGTTTCTCGTTAGGTCGGTGGGTTCTAATTTTGCAATACTTGACGATTCAAAAACTATACTGGCATCTCAAATAGGAATGACAGCTAATGATAATTCTGATGACACCGAAGCATTAGAGAATTATAATACTTTTTGTTCTAATCGGACAAATAGATTAAATATAGATTTTGGGAGAGATACATTTAATTTATTACTCGCAAATATTAATAATTTAGAAAGCGTATTTTTTACGGGTGATAATTATGTTTTGAAGTTACCACAAGGAAGTTACAAAAACGACACCACACAAATGATGATTATTGATTCAGTTGAAAATATAGTAATTCAAAACGGAAGTTTTGAAGGCGGTCTGGATGAAGAAGGTTACACTTGGATAGCTACAACTGAAAGTGGAAAAACAGGTTCTTACCTGTTAGATATTTATTCTCCAATTGACAGCTTATCGAGTGGTGAAGTAATAATTAGGAATTGTGACTTTAATAATAGTCTTTTGACTAGTGTAAATATTTTTCAAGATGCTTCTAGTAATGAGTATAAGAATGGTTATCAACGATCAGAAGTAATTAATTGTGATTTTGTTGACGTGGAGGGTGCTGTTAGAATGTATGGTAATTTCACCAATCAACGATTTATTGGCAATTACTTCAAACAAACTAAGTATCAATATCCTGCTTCTCAATCAAGCGGTGGCAAGAGTTTTTCAGCATTAACTAATGCAGGACGTGATAATCCAATAAACAACGTATATATGGATGGCAACACCATTGAAGGCGGAACAGGTACACTATTCCCTTCAAATAGTGCAAAAAGTATCTTAATTAATAATACAACTGTAATAGGATTAAACACCTACACACGGAAAGATGGAAGTAAGATTTATTTCCAAAATCAAGTAGCTTCTTTAGTCGATACTGTATCAGCTTCAACAGGATTTGCGCTAAAAGTTGATTTAGTAAAGTTTAAAAATACTCCTATTTCAATAAGTAATTTTATACAAAAAAACACTTTCCACGGAAACTCATATTCAGGGGAAACATTTACGGGTTCAATTTGGTTAGCAGAAGGAACAACAAATGCTAATTTAAGCAATATTATTGTTGACGCTAATCTTGACACAAATGAGAGCGAAAGTGGCACGGATTCTGAATCAAGAGGGGCGATTATAAATAATCTGACTTACAACAATTCAGAGTACGAACAATTCAGTTTGTCGGATGTTACCGTGAGTGGTTTTAATTTTGTTGATACAATTCCTCTAAATGGGACTACATCGAATGGTCAAAAACAGTCCCGTTATTTTGAAACAGGGGAAAGCTCATTTAAGAATAATGGGGTGGATATAAATAATAATGTTACTTTGAACGGAGCAACATTTTACAATCTAGGTTTTTCTATTGGCGGTTCTGGAAACATATTAAAAAATATTAGGTTGATAGGTTCATCAGGTATTCAATTACCTAGAGATACGAGCGACCCATACGACAAGATATATAATAATCAAATTACTGGAGTAAATGGTGGGGGAATTAAATTTGCCTTTCGTTCTAATGATAGAGAAGATGGAACAGGAGATATTAACAATAGATTATATCTAGAAAATATACGTTCTGAATTCTTCGATAATACTACCAATACCGATAAGACATTCTTAAAAACTATGCTTTTGTCCAATTACAAAAATGTGACAGATGTATTTAATACTTTTGATTTAGAAGCAAATGGGAATTATTCTGTTAACCTTACGGGGGTGGAAACGAAATTTCCAGACAAAGATAGTAGATATGCAGATGGTGGATTAATTGAGAGTGAAAGTAATATAAGATACTTAATCACTTCTGATTCAACGGGTAATAAGTATGCTGTGAATAAGAGCGAGTTTGCTACTGTTGGAAATTTCGCCACGCTAATAGACTTATATAATGATACTTTAGAAATAGTTGAAGCAGCAACCCCACAGGCAGCACAAACAGCAAGTACAAGCGCAGTAGGAGAAGAATTTTGGTTTAGAATAACAGGAGAAACAGGACTAACAAAAATGAGAAAAGAGTAAAAAATAATAACACCCCTCAAACCTTATAAAAATAAACAAGCATGAAAGGGGAATTAATAATTACTATTTTAGGCCTTTTAATGGGCGCAAATGGTATAATAGTTTTGTTTGCAAAAAGATTTTGGGATAAAAAACTAAAAGAGTTAGAATATAAGCATTTGGAGAAATTAGATAAATTAAACCATTCTCAAAAGTTAGAGGAAAAGCAGCAAGAAACGGCGGATTTACTTTATGACCAATTGGAAGTATTGAAAAAACGGATAATAGGCCAAGTTAGCATAGATATTGCTCACGCAGAAAACGACGCATTAAAACAAATAATCATAGACATGGTAAAAATACAATGTCCTGGGTGCTACGCCGCTGTAATGGATGAACTAAATAAAAAATAATGAAACGACTAATTGATTGTTTAGAAGCCACAATAGAAATAAATCAAATTTTAAATCTTGATTTTAATAATTTAGTTAAGTTCTCAACATTAAGGACACAAGTAAAAAAGGGTGATACATTGATGATTGAGGATAGTTCTAATGTATGTGTTTATAACGAATTTGATAGGATAAAATTCAAAACGACTATTCCCCCAAAAGGTTTATTTGGCGTTCATTATCACGACTGTAAAGAAAAGTGTATAATTTTAGAAGGAACTTATCAAGATAATAAAAATGGTATGGTTTACGGGGTTGGGGACGTTGTACAATACGATAAATATGAAGTCCATCAACCTTTTAACCCTAGCGAAACAGAAGAAACAGTATTAGAGGTAATTTTTTCTATTTTAAATTAGGTTTTTAAATAAATAAAAGTTATCTTTGCATATATCAAGGGACAAAATAATTATAAAATAAAATTAAAGAAATTATGAAATTTAAATTATTATTATTATTTTTGTTTATCAATGTAATTAGTTTTACGTTAACAGGGCAAGAAACACCAGAGGACGTAATTGCAGAAGTTGCAAACGAGATAGGAAACGACCTTTCGCCAGTTTTGGACATTGTAAAAAAAGGCGAGTTTCCTAAAGATACGGCGGGGTGGATTATGCTTATTTTCACTACTCTATTGCCTTTTATCACTCAATTCTCAACAAATAAAGTAAAATATATGTCTTTATTTGCTAGGATTAAAGCAAAGAGCGAAGGTAGTAAAACGATTGCTTTTATTGTTTCTATGGTTATTGGTTTAGCTTATGAGATAATTACAAGCGGCGCACAGTTTGACGCGGCAGAATGGGGTGCTTATTCAGTCCTAGTTTATGGAGGCGCTATTTTAGTACATGAAATCATAGCCAGTTTAAAAAGTAAAAAAGAAATAAAATCTGTTTAATTGTTTTTAATTGTTTCCACGGGGTTAAAGTAATCCTTTAGTCCTGTGGTTTTTTAAACAGATTCAAAATATTTTTCATGTGAGAGTTTTACCCCAACCGATAATATAATAAAACGGTTGGGGTTTTTTTTAACAATTTAAACAAATAAATATGAGTAAAGGAGACTTTAGGCCTAGATTGAAAGGGCAAAGAAAAGAAATGTTTGATTTTTTCACAAAAGAGGAAACGAGGGTTTTAGTAATTTCAGATTTACACGAACCATTTTGCAGAAAGGGGTATTTACAATTTTGTAAGGATACCTACAAAAAATGGAATTGTAATAAAGTTGTATTTATCGGTGATATTATAGATTCACATTATAGTTCATTTCACGAAACTGACCCAGATGGTTTAGGAGGTGGTGAGGAATTAGCAATAGCCATTAAAAAAATATCTAAGTGGTATAAATCATTTCCAAAAGCAACTGTAACATTAGGTAACCATTGCAGGATTATAATGAGAAAAGCATTTAGCGGGGGAATCCCTAAAATATGGATTAGAGACTTTAAGGAAGTTTTAAAAACTCCGGGGTGGGATTTTGTAACAGATGTTTATATAGACGGAGTTAGATACGTACACGGAGATAAAAGCGGAAAACCAAAAACAGCAGCAAAAAGAGACATGGTATCTACTGTAAGTGGACATTATCACACGGATTTTTATATTGAATACTTTTTTGGAATGGAAAGAGAGGTTTTTGCTTGTGCGGTAGGTTGTGGTATAGATTCTAAAAGTTACGCTATGGGCTATATGCAGGGCGGGAAAAAAGAAGCATTAGGAGCGGGTGTAATATTAGGAGGTCATACGCCTATTATCGTTAAAATGGATTTAAAAAAATACAAATAATATGAAAGCCCCCCTACTTTTTATATTACTTTTTTTATCCTTTTCGGGATTATCTCAAACCGTCAAATACAAACCACACATTACTTTTTTTACGGAATGGAATTATATTGTATCAAAAACGAATATTGAGCAAGAAGGATTTTTAAATAATTACTATTTAACTTCCCCAGATTTAAGATTAGGGGCGTTATATCATTCAAAAGAGGGCGCTATAATTGGTTACTCTTTTGGGTTGATTCGTAAATCTCAATCAATTTATTTAGGGTATACGTTTAAAGCCCCTAGAATTTTTAAACGAAAATCTAAAAATAAAACTTTTCCAAGGTTGTAAAAAAAGCGGGTAATTAATTTTACTCGCTTTTTTTGTTTATTGAATAAATTATACTATCTTTGATTATCATTAACATTTAAAAACAATAATATGAAAAATTTAATCCTTCGAGGGAAACGCGGAAAACAGACAATAGAAATATTTGAAAACATATATAAAGTAAAGGAATTTTTAAAAGAGGTAACAATGGCAAGTTACCGCGTAGAACTTAATGGTAAATTAGACAACGTTTCAGATGAAGCTAATATAGACGTTTTAGAGGCAGATATGATAGAAATGGGATTCGATGTAAAAAGATTTGATAAACCTTCTCTAAGGTGCGTATTTGATGGAATAGGCGAAGGATTAGATATAAAAATACAATCATTTATTTTAACTGATAATAAAGTTTTATGTATTAACTTTTGGTTTGATAAAAGTTGTTTTACTCAAACTATTGATGTAAATATTTTAGAGTTAGATTTTATTGAATTATTAAAAGCAATTGGATATATTACAGAAGATAAAAACGGGGCTTTAATTTGTTCGACCGTTACCTTTCAAGATGTATCTGAAATGTATGATTACTTTGAGTTTTCAGATGAAACACAAAAGGCAATTTTGCGTAAATACATATTAAACCAATACTAATGAAGTGTACAAAGTTTAACTTTACGCCAAAACAAATTAATGAAATTACAGTACGTGAGGCGGTATATAATGAAGCGGATTTACTAATTGAGTTAGGCCAAAGTTTTAATGTGTTTTCCGATTTTGATAAGGAAATGAATAGAGAAGCATTTTCAAGCGTTTTGAGGGGTTTTGTTGACCGTAACGATATATCAATCAAAAGAGATAGTGAAAGGGCGTTAGGGGTGTCAGAAACAACCGCATATAAGGTTTTAAACGGTGATTACGTAAAAAACACCACATTAGAAAAATTATACTCCAGGATTCTAAGTTGTGGAGAATTAAACCTAAAATAAAATGAGAATATCAACTAAAATAGAGTTAACAGAATTACAAGTATTAACAATCGTAAAAGAATGGTACACAAATGGAATGTACGACGACATATTACAAGATTCCAAAGGAAACGATTTAGAGGAAATTTGTAATGATAGGATAGACGAAATAAATAAAATGAATAATTAAACCTAAAATAAAATAAATTATGAAAAAATTAGTATTAGCATTATTATTATTATCTTTTATTTCCTGCCAAAAGGAAGGAATAAACGATATTGTAACTAAAAAATTTACTTGCTCCGGTTCTATAACTTGCACACAAAGCGGTATTTCTTTTACTGAATCATTCCAGGAGGAGGCAGATTTAACGAGGGCAGAGGCAGATGCTTTTTGTGATGCGTTAGACGATTTAGCGGACGCAGTAGAAGGGAATGGGGCTAGTTGTAATGTTTCTTGCAATTGTAATTAAATAAATTAGGAATTGTCATTTTTATTTCGTACTTTTGTATCTATAAGATTATTCGTTATCTTTAGCGGTACAGATTACGAATAATTAACAGAAATAAAAATCTGTAAAAGCTAGTTGGAGTACCGCCCGACTGGCTTTTTTTGTTTAATATATAATTATGATAAACATAGACGATAGGTTTATAACTCAAATAATGCCAAAGATAGGCGCAAAACAAACCGCCGTTTTATTAGCTATATGCAAACATTTGGACGTTAAGAAAACCGCCTTCCCATCAAAATATACCATCCAAAAATATACAGGCTTAGGCCGTGATTCTGTAAGTACCTCAATAAAATTATTAACTGAAAATGGTTTACTAGAAAAAGAACAAAGAAGAAAAGGGAACAGGCAAAGTTCAAATTTATACAAAGTAAAATGTGAATTTATAAACGTTTTTATAAAAGCATCAAATGAATTAGTTTGTGAAGATTTTCAGCCTACTGAAAGTCAGCCTACTGAAAGTCAGCCTACTGAAAACCCGCCACTAAGTATTAACAAGATAGAAAGTATTAACAAGATAGAAAGTATTAACAAGATAGAAAGTATTAACAAAGATAAAGAAATAGATTTTTTAAAAAATGAAATTGAAAAACTAAAAAAAGAAAATGAATCGTTAAGAAAAGGCGCACCAACTAAAGAAGAAAGAGAAAACCAAATTACCCAGGCGCTTAACTTCTTACATGAGAATTACCCGAAGCGAAAAATAAACATAGAATTAACCGCGCATAGGAAAATAGTAAACGCTTGTTTAAATGCTTTTCCACTTGAAGAAATTAAAAAGGGTATAATGCAAACAATAGGCGAAAAAGTAGGAAATATTTGGAAAGACGGAACTAACCAAGAAAAGCACCTAAACGTAGCTACCATTTTCGCCGTTAAAAATATGGAAAAGTATATATCTAAATCAGACGAAAACGGCGGCGTAATTATCTCAACTGATGATGTAGAAAACATTTTAGATATTTGGATAGGATTAGGCAGAACACCGAAAACCATTTACGATAACTACAATAAAGATTACTTAATCGGTTTACGGGCTAGAATTAGAGAGATACTAAACGAAGGCGAAAAAACAAAAGAAGATATAGTTTATATGATAAAACGGGCTTATACTTTTTCGCAGCACTACCACAAGTTAGAAAACATTTTAAGAGATGTAAAATATATGTTTGAGCAATTCGATAAGGCCGATAAACAAATAGCACAGGGGACACGAAAAAGAGGAAATTATTAAAATAGATTAGGTTTTTAAATTATTTTGTTTTAGTTTTGTAAAAACAATAAAAAAAACAATATGTATTTTAGTGAATTTAGAAATATTGGAATAGACTGTCCAACTCGAAATAGTGGAGATTTAAAAGTAGTTTGTCCCGAATGCGAAAAGCGGAAAGGTGGAACAAGGGAAAAAGACCTTTCAATCAATTATGACAAAGGGGTTTATAATTGCCATTCTGAAAAGTGCGATTTTAAAGGCACAGTAGTAAAGAGTAAGTTTTCACGGCCAAAGCTAAGAAATGAAACTAAATTAAATGATAAGATAGTAGACCAGTTTTTAAGCCGGGGAATATCTCAAAAAACTTTAGTTAAGGCGGGAATTACCACGAAAGGAAACAATATAGAATTTAATTATTTTCGTAATAAGGCGCTTATAAACGTAAAGACTAGATTTAAACGGGATGGGAAGAAAGGATTTAGCCAACACAAAGGAGCAGAAAAAATACCGTATAATTTAGACTCGATAATAGGCAAAAAAAACGCTATTATTTGTGAGGGTGAAATTGATGTATTAAGTTTTATTGAGGCGGGATTACCTGACGAATTTGGAGTTATAAGCGTAGACCAGGGGGCGGGCGCTCCTGGTTCTAAAATGGACGGTAAATTAGAATGTATAAAAAACACGGCAAAAATATTAGACGAAATAGAAGGTTTTTATATTTGTGTAGATGATGATGAACCGGGGCGGTATTTAGCCGAAGAACTAATAAGACGTTTAGGTTCGCAAAGATGCTACAATGTAATCCTACCCAACGGCAAAAAAGATGCTAACGAGGTTTTAGATAACAAGAATAACGAAATGTCGTTAGATGCAAGAAAAAGCACACTAAGGAATTGCATAGCATTTGCAAAACCCGTTCCGATGGATGGAGTACACGAATTAGATGATGATACTTGGGGATTAATGGAACATCAGTATTACAACGGAAGGGCAAAAGGTAAAACTACACATTTCCCAGATTTAGACGAAAAATTTACTTTCTTAGCGGGTGATTTAACTCTTATAACAGGAATACCAAACCACGGGAAAAGCCAATTTTGCAGAGAATTAATGGTACTAAAAGCAAAAAACGACGGTTGGAAGTTTGGAGTATATGCGCCGGAAGATTGGCCAATAGATTATTTTTTCGAGGACTTATGCCATATTTATTTAGGTAATTCTACTGATAAAGCTAATATATACCGACCTACATTTTTTGAGTTTTCAGAAGCTATGCTATTTGTGAAAGAACACTTTTTTGGTGTATATCCAGAAAAGGACAAAAAAACGGGAATAGCTGAATTACCTACGCCGGATTGGATATCTCAAAGATTCCAATTTTTAAAACTAAAATACGGAATTAATGCGGTATGTATTGACCCGTGGAATAAGATTTTCCATAATATCACACATAGAGAAGACCAATACCTAGCAAAAGAACTAAGTAAACAAAAATTTATAGCGGCACAATTTGACGCTTATATGATTGTGGCACACCCTACTAAAATGACTAAAAACGGGGTAGGCGATTACGACCAACCAACCGCGTATAGTATTAGCGGGGGCGCTATGTGGAACAATCAAGTAGATAATATTTTAGTAGTTCATAGACCTCTAGCGAGTTCGCAAGCGGACGATACGAGTGTAGAAGTAACGAGCGTAAAAATTAAAAAGAAAAAGATAGTTGGAAAAACTGGAACGGCGTTTTTTAACTTTGAGTGGAAAAAGGCGCAATATATACAAGCGTCAGACGGTTTTAACCCATTGACGAAAAAAGAAGAAATAAAAGAAGAATTTAAAATGCCTAGACAAAACTTAGAAGAAATACCATTTTAATGAGAATAGAAATAACTAAAAAAAATATTGATTCCTGGAAAATGTATCATTGTGAAAATTGTAAAGTCGATTTTGTAGCAATAAAAGGAAATCAATTTTGTTACCGATGTAATTTATTAGCAATGTGGGAAATAGAATATACTTTTCCATTTTAAAAAATAAATTAGGAATTTAAAAAAAAAGTAATATCTTTGTATTATTAAATAACAATAACAATTAAAAAAATGAATGATTATCAAAATTTTTTAAATACAAAAAAACACTCGATAGGGGAGTTTGGGTTTGAACCTTTGTATTATCCTTCAATTGCGTTTGACTTCCAAAGAGAAATTATAAAGAGAGCCGTAAAAAAGGGTAGAATGGGTATTTATGCCGATACTGGGTTAGGTAAAACTTTAATACAGTTATCAGTAGCTCAAAATGTAGTTTTAAAAACCAATAAAAGAGTATTAATTTTAACGCCTTTGGCGGTTGCTTTTCAGTTTATAAAAGAAGCGGAAAAACTAGGTATAGGAGATGTTGAGTACTCCAAAAATGGAAAATACACTAAAAAAATAATTATATGTAATTATGAAAGGTTACACTATTTTGATAGTAAAGATTTTGTAGGGGTAATTTGTGATGAGTCAAGTATTTTAAAAAACTTTGATGGAAAAATAAAACAACAGGTAACCTCTTTTGTTAAAAAAATACCTTATCGTTTTTTAAGTACGGCAACGCCTTCGCCAAATGATTACATAGAATTAGGTACAAGTTCGGAGGCACTAGGGTACATGGGCTATACTGACATGCTAGGTAAGTTCTTTAAAAATAATCAAAACTCAATAGACCCAAAACACGCAGGGCAAAAATGGTATATTAAACCACATGCGGAAAATGATTTTTGGGCGTGGGTAAGTCAATGGAGTGTATCAGTAAAAAAACCTAGCGACTTAGGATTTTCAGACGAAAGGTATATTTTACCGAACCTTATAGAAAATACTCACTTTGTAAGGAATACTACGCCACTTGCTATAAATGGACAAACACAACTTTTTACAATCGCTGCAAAATCATTTTTTGAGATTAGAGCCGAAAATAAAAACACTATTAAAGAACGTAGCGAAAAGGCTTACGAATTAGCACAGCCACACGACACGTCTGTTTACTGGTGTAACTTAAATGCGGAAGCGGACTATATAGAAAAGTTAGATAAAGATTCAGTACAAATTAAAGGTAAAATGAGTATTGAAAAAAAAGAAGAAATACTAATAGCATTTAGTGAAGGCCAAATTAAGAAATTAATAACTAAGCCTAAAATTTCATCATTTGGGTTAAACTGGCAGCATTGTAACCATACTACCTTTTTTCCTACTTATTCTTTTGAGCAATATTACCAGGCTATAAGAAGGTTTTATAGATTTGGTCAAACTTCGGACGTATTTGTTGATGTAATAGCTTCAGACGGCCAAAACAGGGTAATAGATAGCTTGAAAGTAAAAAAAGCAAAGGCCGAGAATATGTTTACAAAAATAGCGGAAAATGTAAACGGGGTTTATGTTGAGGAAAACAAAAAATTTAATAAAAAAATAATAAAACCTAGCTTTATATGAAAAATTTAATTACCTTTAATTATGAAGTGACAAAGAAAAGGGGGTTAATAGATTCAAATACTACTAAAAGTGAATTTATTATAAAACTAAAAGAAGAATTACAGGAATTTATAGATGAAGCGATTAACGACAATGGAGATTTTAACCACGAATTAGCGGATATAATTTTAGTATGTTTTAATATCGCTAAACATTATAATATAGACATAGAAAAACAATTATTAAATAATATTTTAAAAAACTTAAAAAGATGATTAAAGACCAGTTTATAACAGAAGATTACGCAATATATAACGGAGATTGTATGAGCGTATTACCAACTTTAGAAAATGAAAGTATTGATTTAGTTGTATATTCCCCACCATTCGCAGGGTTATATAATTATAGTTCTAGTGAAAAAGATTTTTCTAACTGCGAAAGCAAAGAACAATTTTTAGAGCAATACGACTTTTTAGTTTCAGAAATGGCAAGGGTAACAAAGAAAGGGCGTATTAATGCCGTTCATTGTACAGATGTTTTTGATAATACTTCGAGGTTGTGGGATTTTCCGCACGAAATAATTAGAATACATGAAAAGTACGGTTTTGAGTATAGAAACCGTATTACGACATGGAAAGAACCGTTAAAAGTTCGTATGCGTACAATGGTTCAATCTTTAATGCACAAATTTATAGTTGAAGATTCTACAAGATGTTTTACGGCTATGCCTGATTACATTTTAATTTTCACAAAGAAAGGGGACAATGAAGTACCGGTAACACATGAACACGGGTTTAAGCATTACCACGGCGAAATACCAATACTACCTAATATTTTACGGGCGTGGAATAATGCAAATAATACTAAGCTAAATGAAACGGAATTATGGGAACACTTAAACAATACTTTTGCAGACCATACCAACGCAAAGACTAATAAATTAAGTCATTACATTTGGCAACGGTACGCATCAAGTGTATGGGATGATATTAGAATAGATAATGTTTTGCCTTTTAGAGATTCAAGAGAGGAAGACGATGAAAAGCACGTACACCCGTTACAATTAGATGTTATTGATAGGATTGTAAAATTATATTCTAATCCTGGTGAAGTTGTTTTAACTCCATTTATGGGGGTTGGTTCGGAAGTATATAGTCCTGTTTCACTAGGAAGAAAAGCGATAGGAATAGAACTAAAAGATAGTTATTACAAACAAGCTACCATTAATATGAAAGAAGCACCTAAAAGATTCTCACATATAAATAAGCAAAAGGAATTATTTTAAAAAATAGGATTTTAAAGTTTTTTATTGTATATTTGCTTTAATGGGAAAAGAGAAAGCGGAACAATTGATAAGAATTTTAAAAGCATGGATTATAAAAGGGGAAAGCGGGAAACTAAAAATTTATACGCTTTCCTCTAAACTCCAAACCGAGGACAAAATAAAAGAATTAGAATTATATTTAATAACATTTAAAAAATAAAATTATGGCATTTGATGTAGAAGGTAAATTATTTAAAAAATTTGATACTAAACAAATTACTGATTCTTTCCGAAAACGGGAATATGTAATTGAGTTGACAGACGGAAACTACACGCAATTAATCCAATTTCAGTTGGTTAATGATAATTGTGATAAGTTAGACAACTTAAACGAGGGCGAAGAAATTAAAACTACTTTCAATTTACGAGGTAGAGAATGGACTAACCCACAAGGCGAAGTAAAATATTTTAATTCTTTGGACGCGTGGAAAGTGGAAAGAGTAGGCGAAGCGGTACAAGCACCTGTCCAACAGGTACAACAGGCCGCACCCGTAGAAGATAACAATTCTGACCTCCCATTTTAAAAAATAGTGTGATGTTAGCGCCTTATATTTTAGGATATAGGGCGTTATTTTAAAAACTTAAAAACTAAAATATCTTTTAAAATTTAATTAATTAATAATCATAATTTTAGGATAGGTTTAATATCAGTTTGGATAAGGTTTGTTAGTTCCTTATTTTTTTAAATAACGGACAAGGCTATGCGTAGTTGCTGAATTAATAACTTAAAATAACAAAAATGAAAAGACCAAAAATAACAGACCCCGAATGTAAAAGACTAACAATGTCTGATATTCCTATTGTTAAATATAGTAAACTGCAAGATAAATACATAGATTATTTAGAAGCACAATCTAAGCAATTACGTATAGGTGGTGTTAGCAACTCTGTTTGCCCAGCGTGTAGTGTAGAACATAATGGAGATAATAAATGGTGTAACGATTGCTTAAACGACTATTATAAAAGTAAAGGCAAATGATTGCTAACGCTTGCATAAATGCAGGTGTGAGGAATCGAACACTTGACATTTTATGCTTTGTTATGTGCTTTTAATTACTCGAAAATTTATAATTATTTATTATGGATGCAAATGATTTTTTTGATAAAAATATTACAGAAGAAAATTGCAATTGGTCAGAATTTGAACAATGTAATAATCATAAGTGGACTATTACCGAAATGATAAAAGATTTTTCAAAAGAACATACAAAGGAATTAATTCAAGAGATTAAAAGCCTTGAAATTTTATTTACAAGCAATCACGCTTTAGAGGAAAACGGGTATAATAAAGCAATAAGTGATTGTATATCTCTTTTAGAAAAGAGACTTGTTTAATTGCAAATAACGTAGTGAGTATATCTTACGTCCTGACCTTTTGGGAAGGATGGAAAGATATACATTGTTATCGACTGGCTATTTTTTAAAACTTTTTTAATCTCAAAATTATGACAAAAACAATAATTTCAATTCTAATTTTTTTAATAATATTACCTTTTGTGTGGAGTAGTAAAGGTTCTTATCCTTTTTTTTATACTGCATTTGCTATTTTATTTATTGGACTTAGTCACGATTATAAAACAAGTAGAGGATGAAATACAAAAAATATAATCTACTCGAATTTATAGCAGCCTCAGAAGGGGAATATTTTGATGTTATCGAACCTGATAATTTAGAATGGGCAAAAGATGCAATTAGTAACTGGAGTGAATCCATTTTAAAAAATCCAATTCATCAAGGTGACTGCACAAAAGAAAGTCAACCATGTAATTTATGTGTACTTGAAATGACTCTAAAAGAGTACCATGATTATAGGTTTCACTTTAATCATTTTATTATACAAGAGGGGATCAAAGTCAAAACTTAGAACGTCAAATTGCTAACAGGAAACGGGCGTTAATTTTTTAAATCTTTTAATTGCCAAAAACCTCACGTCTTTTTCTTTGCTTGTCGATAACGCGAAGTTAAACGCTGTTTTTGAGGAATCGAAAAAATGGACGCTTTAACGATTGTTATTTTTTTAATTTAAAATAAAACCCTATGAAAAATAAAATATCTTTTACATTATTTATTATCGTTTTTGGTGCTGTAATATTGCGCCTAATTACTCACAACTTAGAAATAGTTAAAAGTATAGATGTAAGCGATAAAAAGCCGTTAGAAGCGCCTAAAATGGACTACGAGAAAGAAAACGAGCGACTTAATAAAGAGAATGCGGAGTATAGGGAGTTAATACAAGAAATGAAGGAAGCGGGAAAAATAAAGGCGGAAAAAGTAAAGATAGCAAAAGCGGAAAAGAAAAAACGAGAAGGGGAGAAACGGGATTTTGCAAATAAATATAAAGAATTGGCGGTATTAAATGAGGAGTTTTTTGAAATCCCTTATCAAATTACATTAGGTCAGGCTATACTAGAATCTAATGCGGGAAAAAGTTCATTGGCGGCAAATAATAATAACTTTTTCGGTATTAAATGCGGTCAAACTGTATGCGTACACAAAAAAAAATGTACATCTAAGAAAACAAAAGAAGAGGTTAACGGTGTGATGGTAGATAAAATATCTAAATTCCGTTGTTATGAAAATGAGAGATTAGGTTTTATTGCTCATGGTCAATTTCTACAGAAACCGAGGTACGCAAAAATAAGCGGAAACTATAAAGATTGGGCAAAAGGGTTAAAACGTCAAGGGTATGCAACCGATTCTAATTACCCCTCAAAATTAATTAATGTAATAGAAAAGTATATTAACTAATGAATTATATTTTTACTCTTTTTATAATATTTATCGTAATTCAAGAGGCGCAAAATTTTTTAAACGAAGTACACCGAAACCATAAAAAAAAAATGATGGAACAAATATTAAAATCTAATCTACCTGATGGATTCAATACATTAGATGAGTTTTTAAATTCAAAAATAAACAATGAAGTTAAAAGGAAATATATTTTAGGATGTATGTATGATTTCCGTTGGTTGGGAGAAGATGATAGAAATCAAGTTATAATTCCAAATAATAAATAACGGCACAGCATCCACGCCATGCCGACCGAATGGGAGGGATGGACGTTGGATGCAGGGTTATCGGCTGCTTATTTTTTGAAACTTTAAAATCGTTTTTTTATGAAAAATATTTTATTAAAAATAAATCATTTCGTTTTTTTTTGGTACTACAAAAGGTGTGGCGAACACTTTAAACAATGGACTTTTTTAAAGTCTGTAAAATTGTTGATTCAAAATTATGAACACACTCAACTACTTTTTAGAAATGCCGAAAAAATAGAATCTTTCGCAATTAAAGAGGCAGATAAAGAAAGAAAATTAAGGCTTGATTTAGAAATGAAACTATTAGCAAATGACAATCAAATAGATTGGGCAAACAACACATTTGGTACTGATTTTTCAAAATCGGAAGAAAATTAAGAGCGTTTTCTTTTATTAATTGCCGATAACGGCTCGGCTAAACCATCGTTTTAATGTGGTTTAGGTATTGTTAGCTATCTGTTAAAAATAACGGGATATGAAAGTAATAATAGCAGGAGGAAGAAACTTTAATGATTACGAAAAGCTTTGCCAATTTTGCGACAAGGCACTAAGTAAACAAACAGAAGTTGAAATAGTAAGCGGAACTGCCAATGGTGCTGACAAACTTGGCGAGAAGTACGCAAATGATAACGGACACCCAATAAAGCAATTTCCTGCCGATTGGGAAAAACACGGTAAAAGTGCAGGATACAAAAGAAACGCAGAAATGGCTAAATATGCAGATGCCTTAATTGCTTTTTGGGATGGGAAAAGCCGAGGCACTAAGCATATGATTGACTTAGCAAAGCGTGCTAAATTGAAAGTACGGATTAGTTATTTTTAATTGTAGATAACGCGAAGCTAAACGCTGTTTTTGAGGGATCGAAAAAATAGGCGCTTTAGCGATTGTTATTTGTTTTATTAAAATATTATACTTACATTTGTCAAACAATTATTAACTATTAAAAAATAAATTATGTTAACACATTCAGAAAGTATTAAAAATATTAGTTTGGCTTTATTAGAATTTCAAAGTAAACTAAAGGGGGTTTCTAAAGATTCTACAAACCCGTTTTTTAAAAGTAAATACGCTAGTCTTTCCCACATTCAAGAAACAATACAAGACCCGTTAATAAATTGCGGACTTGTTTACATTCAAAACCCAGTAGGTGAGAACGGTTTAACTACGATGTTAATTCATGCGAAAAGTGGAGAGTTTTTTAAATCTACTTACGAAATGAAGCCAGAAAAAAACACACCACAAGGAAAAGGCTCATGTATTACCTACCAAAAAAGATACACGTTATCAGCTATATTAGGACTTAATACGGATTACGACGACGACGGAAACGCAGCAAGTATTCCATTACCACAAAAAAAAGTAGCAAAAAAGGTGTTCGATATTGAGCAATATAATAAGACTGAAAAAGTAATAAGCACCTATTTTAAAGAGGGTAAATCTATACAAGAGGTAAAAACAAAAATGGCGAAAGTTTATGATAGTTTTAACCCAGAAGCGGACGCGGCTATTTTAGAACTATTTAAAAACAAATAATGAAACTACCTAAACCGTATTTAAGTTATTCCGCTTTAAATGCTTTTCTAAGTACGTCAACTAGACGTACTTGGATTAAGCGATATATATACAAAGAGCCGTTTTTTACATCTAAAGAAATGATATTTGGTAAAAGAGTAAGTGAAGCGCTAGAAAGTGAAAACCTTTTTGAAGTAGATGATGATTTAGTAGATGTTATTTCACAGGTTCAAACAGATGAAACGCCCGAAGTATGTTTAGTTTTACAGCAAAACGGATATTATATTATAGGTTACTTGGATAGTTGTAAAGATAATTATAGCCACTTCACGGAATTTAAAACAGGTAAAGGAATAAACAGTAAAGGTGAAGCTGTGGGATGGACACAGGAAAAAGTAGATAATTATTTACAATTGGATACATACGCCCTTTTAATTTATGAAGCGTTTGGGATTTTACCTAAATGTACGCTAGTTTGGATGGAAACAATAGACGCAAGTGTAGACGGTGGAATAGAATTTACTGGTAAGATAGAAAAATTTGAAAGGGATTTTACTAAACGTGAAATAGATGATTGTAAAAAATTGTTTTATGATTCAGCGGTAGAGATGGAACAAATATATCAAGCACATTTAGAGGGGTATGATTTTACCGATGCAAAAGAAGCAAGGGTATTAATAAAAGAAATTCAAGCAAAATTATGAAAATTAATTTAGTTAAAACAGATAATAAGCTAATACCCGCAAGCGATGAAGATAAGAAGCATTTATCTAAGTTTGCAGATGGTGAGGTAGTAAACATTACTTTAAAGAAAGTTAGAAATTATCGGTTTTTATCTAAGTATTATTCTTTACTTCGCCACGTTTTTAGTAGCTTAGAGGAAGATTTTAAATTACCTACACGTAATGGTTTATTTATTGAGATTAACAGCGTAGAAGATTTGCACTTTCAAGTTAAAATGATGGCGGGGTTATATGAAAAGGTTATTACCTGGGGCGGGAATACAACGTACAAAGTAAATTCTATTAATTTTGATAAAATGGACGAAATAGAATTTTCTAATTTTTACGAAACCGTTTTTACTATTTTACAAAAGTATTTTTACCCTTATTTGGAACAAGACAAAGTTAACCACATAGAACAATATTATTAAACAATTAAATAACATGATAAAAGTATTAAATCTTTACGCCTGTTTAGGTGGAAACCGTTTTAAATGGGATGAGGTGGCAGATATAGAAGTAACAGCGGTAGAACTTGACCCAGTATTAGCGAAATTATATCAAGAACGTTTCCCTAATGATACGGTAATAGTTGCAGATGCTCACCAATATTTATTAGACCATTATAAAGAATTTGATTTTATTTGGTCTAGTCCTCCATGCCCGACTCATAGTCGAGCTAGATTCTGGGGTTGTGGTGCGAATGGTACAAACCCAGTTTATCCTGATTTCACTTTATACCAGGAAATTGTTTTTTTAAAAAATCATTTCAAGGGTAAATATGTAGTTGAGAATGTTATTCCTTATTATACTCCATTAATCCCAGCAAAAAAAAGAGGTAGGCACTTATATTGGACTAATTTTATATTACCTAAAAATGTAAACGAAAGAAAAATAAAAATAGGATCAGGTATTAATGAGGTGAAAAGGTTATGTGAGTTTCACGATTATGATTTTTACAAATACAAAGGAAGTCAGCGAACTGATAAAATAGCAAGAAACTTAGTTGATTACCAAGTTGGGAAAACAATTTTCCAGTTGGCTAATAATCTAATTAATAATAAACCTTTGGAACAAATAGGATTATTTAGTAAATAGGGATAAATAACAATTTATGAAATTTATAATTACAACTTTTCAAAAACGATTTACATTTTTTCATTTTAAATCTTGTTCTAAATTTCTTTTTAGATGGTTGTGGTTTAGGATTATTATTCAATCAAAAAAGATAGAGAAAGTTGTTTTCTATTTTACTCCAAAAACGAAAAAATTAACATGAAACAAAGAATAATTTTAATAGGCGCAATTGCAATTCTAGGTTTAATACTATATTTGGTACTAGGAGTAAAGGGATGCGATACAAGCGAGGTAAAACAACCTAATGACAATAGAGAAGTAATAAGGGCTTTAATGACTCAAAACGACTCTTTACAGATGGAAAACCTTTTACATGAAGCGGAGGTATTAGAAATATACGATAGAAAGGAATATTACAAAAGAAAGTTTAACGGATTCAAGTCATTAGACACGGTTTTTAAATACGTTTTTTTAGATTCCGACACGGTAGAAATTACCCGGGAAATAGAAAATAAAATTAATGCGGCGTTATTCCAGGAAAACGAGTTATTAAAACTTAGGATATTGCAAAATAAATCTATTGAGCAGTCAAATTTAGCCGCAATATCACACGAATTAACCGAAACCGCCGTTTTAAATTCATTTCAAAAAAAAGAAGTACGGTATAAATATACTTTTTTACTAGGTTACAGTATGAGAAGCGATTTAAACGACTTAAAACCGATACAGGGGTATAGTGTAGGGTTAAGTTATGATATTACTAAGCGGTTAGGGGTTGGGTTGTTAGGTACTTTTGAACCTAAAGGATTAAAGTATTATACAAGTGATAAAAATAATGTAGGGGTTAATTTAATTTTAGAATATAATTTCAATAGGTAGGAATTACGGATTTTTTAATATACCTTTACTTTTGTAAATAACGCGTAGTTAAATGCTGTTTTTGAGGAATCGAAAAAATGGACGATTTAACGATTGTTATTTTTTAACCTAAAAATGTATAAAATGAAAAACGAATTTAAAAAAGATGATAACTTTAATATTGTAGTTATCTCAATGGGTATTTTTATAATAATTAATATACTATTTTTTTAGGAATTACCACAAAAAAACATTATATTGTGAACAAATTAATTAATAAAGCTTTCTTTTTCCAGATGGACTTTAAAAGAAGCATAAAAACAAGTTTTGAATATGGAAGACAAACTAAAAAAGCTAGAAAAAGAAAACAAACTTTTAAAAGCGGAAAACAAAAGGTTAATTAGTCGTTTAGAAGCTCAACGAGCAGCGCAAAGGGACTTTTTAATGTCTGAGGATGATTACTAACAATTAAAAAAACAAAAATGATTTCAATATACTGTAAGGCATCAAAAGAAATTAGGGAAAAGTTAGGTAAAAAATGGCATATTTGCGAGTTTTTCCATGATGGAATTAATACTAACCATCATTTAAGATATATAAATGATTTACCTATAAATAGTTATAGGGTATCAAAAAGGGATTTCTCCGAAACCTATATAAATGCGTTCCTTTTCCTAAATGGGTTGCCAGAAATATACAAAGATAACCCAGAACATATTGCGGACGGTGTACCAAATTTTGCACAGTTATCCGAATTAGACCAATTAAATTTTGCTTTAAAACAGGCGGAAAGTACGGAAAACTTTAAATTAGCGGCTGAATTGAGGGATAAAATAAATAAATTGCAAAATGGGGAATAAACAAGTAGGCGGGAATCATTACGAAAAAATGAAAATTCAACCTTTACAGTTTATTGTAGAAAACAATTTAGGATTTTGTGAGGGTAATATTATTAAATATGTTTGCCGTCACGAGTCAAAAAACGGGTTGGAAGACTTGGAAAAAGCAAACCACTATCTAACAATTTTAATTAACCAATATAAAGCAAATGTATAAATTCTTAATATATATAATCGTATTTCTAATTGTTATTATTTCATTTAATAGATGTTCACCAGCTAATTATCAAATAGAATCTAATCCAGATGAAAACGTAATTATAGAGGGGTTAACAGATTTAACTCTAATAAATAAAACTAAAGAAAGTTTAACGTTTTTTATTTCGGTTGCTGATGATTTAGATGAAGAAATAACGGTAGAAGTACCCTCTAAAAGTAAACGAGTAATTAATAATTTTGAGTGTGGGCGGTATACTGTAAAATGTGCTAGACAAATATTATATAATCAAGCAGTAATAAAAGGGCATAATACTTTTACTTACTACTTAAAAGGTTAAAAAAATGGATAAGGAGAAAAAAGTTATATGTTTGGCGGGTGCTAATTGTAGCGCCCCTTTTTGTATTTGTTACTTAGAAGCAGAAAAAAAAGAAGATGAAAAAAAGCACACTAATAAAGTATAAAAAAGTTGCTGATATTTGGTTACATAATGGCAACAACGGAAAACAAGCATACCTAAAGGTATTTCCAACGGCGAGCAATGAAACGGCAAAGGTAAACGCTACTAAGATACTACAAACGCCCGAAATAGTGGAATACGTAGATAAGAAACAAGAAAAAATACGAATGAAGGCAGAAAAAGAACACGGGGTTACACGGGAAAAGATGATAAAAGACCAATTAGATAAAAAATCTATTATGTCTGATTTGTTTGAATTAGCATCTAAGGAAAAGTTAAGCGAAGCGGAAAACGAAAAATTTAAACGGTTATCATCATTAATAAAAACGTCTGATATTAATAAAACTGATGAATTACTAATAAAGATGCTAGGATTTTTCGAATCAGAGAAAATAGATATTACGAGTGATGGAGACAAAGTAAAAAATATCTTTATGATTGGGGGCAAAGAAGTAGAATTTTAAATAAAAAATAATATGATAGAAACAAAAGTAATACCAGGTTATCAAAATTATGAATGTGATATAGAGGGTAATGTTTATTCCTTAAATTATAATCGAACGGGAAAACGTAAGAAAATGAAAAAAATTAAAACTAGAGGTGGTTATTTGAGAGTGGATTTATGTAAAAATGGTAAAACTAAAACTAAAAAAATACACAGATTAGTTATGCTTACTTTCTATGGGGAAAGTGATTTACAAGTTAACCATATTGACGGAAATAAAACTAATAACAATCTATTTAATTTAGAATATTGTTCTGCATTTCAAAATATGCAGCATGCTTATAGATTGGGATTAGTTAATAATACAGGTGAAAAACACGGTAAGGCAAAATTAACAAAAAAACAAGTAATAGAAATTAAGAAAACGTTACTTAATCCTTACATTGGAATAAGTAGGGATTTAGCTACAGAATACGAGGTCACCCCTAATGTTATTGGCAAAATTAAAAGGGGGGAAACTTGGAAACACGTAACAATTGATTAATGAAGGAAAATATTTTATTTAAACCTTTCCCAGAACAAAATAAATGGATTGAGGAAGCGGCAAGTGGGAAATATCAGTTTATATTGGCGGCGGGAAGCGTCCGTTCGGGTAAGACCTACTTCATTCTAGGGTTTTTTATATTCATGTGTAAACTGTTCCCGGGGTCAAAATATGTAGTAGTAAGAAAGAACTTACAGCGGATTAAATCAACTGTTTTTCCAACGTTTAACCAAATTTGTCCGCCGGAGTTTTTGGAGCAAGAGCCTACCTCACACAATAGTTTTACGGCAAAATTTACAAACGGTTCTCAGATTGTATTTTTTGCGGAAAATAAAGATAAAGATAAAGAGTTGAAACGTTTTCGGGGGATGGAAGCGGACGGATTTGGACTAGAGGAATTAGATATATCTTATGACGGCTTTATGATGGCATTACAAAGAACTGGTACATGGAAAATGAGGGAACGCAAGGAAGCTAAAGAACGTGGTGATGCAACTCCGCCACAAATCGTTTTAGGTACAAGTAACCCGCAAAATAACTGGGTAAAAGAAGAAATCTATGATAAATGGAAAAAAGGAACATTAAACCCTAAATGGTTATATATTAACGCTAACTTAAAAGATAATCCCTATATTCCTAAAGAGTGGATAGATTCACAAAAACAAAACCTTTCGCCTTTAATTTATAAAATGTTAATGGAAGGCGATTGGGAATTAGACCTCAACAAAAACCCTTTTTTCTATGAGTACAACCTAGAAAAGCATGAAGCGGAAAACCTAGAGATTGACAAAAATAATATATTGTATTTATCTTTTGATTTTAACTATTCACCTTCAAGTGTAGTAGTTTTTCAGTTTGACGAAATAAAAGGGTTAAGGTTTTATAAATCATTGCAAGCGGTAGGCGGGTTAAGGTTTTTACTTGATAAGTTAGATTGGATTAGAAAAGGCGGGTATGAAATTGTAATAACAGGAGATAATAACGGACATGCCAGGAGCGCAGCGGGGAACGTTACTTGTTATTCAGAAATAGAAAGTTATTTTTTAGTGCCTGTTAGCGATGTAACAAAGAAAGCCAACGCATTGCATACTTTTAGCCGTAGAATATGTAATGATACTTTACTACATATACCTACAAAGTTTGATAAGGAAGGTTGTAAGGGGTTAATAAGTGAAATAAAACAGGCGAAACCAACCGATACCGGTGGATTAAGTAAAAAACCTGACTTACATTTAGTCGATTCATTTAGATACGCTATTAATATATTATTTAGAAGTCGAGAAGATATTATAAGAATGTCAAACCAAATAAAAAATAACAATAAAACAAACGAGAAGTTTTTAGAGAATCATAAAGAATACATTATTAAAAACAGAAGTAAAATAAAATTAAAATGATAGGGAACATAAAAAAACTTTGGTATAAATTAACGAAAAGAACGGATAAAACAGATTCTACTTTTCAATCTTATTGGATTTCTGGCACACATTTTAGGGTTATATCTGACTTCGGAACAACGGCCTATAAGCGGTCTATTGCGTTTTCTTATGCGTGTAAGAACTTAGATTACGGATTAGTTAAGCAAGACTTAATACACGGCTTAGAAATGATATTAGAAGCTAACCAGGATAAAAAAAGTAATGATGTAGCGGCGTTATCTAATTACATGTTAACTAATTTACAAAATTTTACGCCGTCTAGTGTTTTATTTGAGGTGTCAAACTGTTTTGTTTTATTGGATGGTGAAGACGAGAAGGAATTAAACCCCGAATTAAGCCTAAAGAAAAAACAACTTTGTGAGCAATCGGAGGAAATAGAAGTTTTTTTTTTAACGTGCGCTCTGAATATATTAAAAGCTATGAATTATTTATCGAAGGATATAGGAATAGAGGATTATTCGAGAGTTACACCCCAAAGAAAAAGCGAAAAACTATTTTTAAACGAAATCCACAGAAAGAGTTACAAGAAATCCTAGACGAAGGAAACGACCAAACCCACTTTTTAAAAGAGCATGGATATAATACTGATGAAATGACAATAGGCGAAGTTTACGAGGTACTATTAATATTAAAAAGAAAGGCAGAAAGGCAAAATAAAGATTAAGGAAGCTCAAAACCAATAAATAAAATAAAATGGCTACAATCGCAGAAAATAGCGTAATACTTCGCTTAATCTTAAAGAATGACGAATATAAGAAGGAGTTAAAGAAAAGTACCGAAAGCACCGAAAACTTAGAAAAGAGTGTTAAAAGTTTAGGCGATTCCCTAAACAATGACATGAAGGAAAAGCAAATAAAAGTAGTTAGCGAGGAATTAACTAAGTTAGAAAAAAATGTAGTCAGCCTTACCGATAAACAAAAAAAGCAAACTGAAAGCACTAAATCTTTAAAAAAGTCTACATTTGATTTGATTAAGGATTTTAAAGTTTTTGGGGTGTCTATTGGTGATATATCGGAAAAGTTCTCGAGTGTAAAGGATAGGTTAGGGGAAACAGCAAACGGAATAAAAGGAACGGGTGGAGCATTCTCTAAATTCAATCAAATACTAAAGTTATCTGTTATTGGTATTATTTTAACCGTGGTAACTGGTTTAGTTGCTATCTTTTCTAAATTCCAACCGGCTATAGATTTAGTTGAAAAATCAATGGCAGCACTAAACGCCGTTTTTAATGTAGCGGTAGATAGAATTGCACGACTTACACTAGGAATAGGTAAGATTTTAAGCGGTGATTTTTCCGCAGGTTTTGATGAAATAAAAGATAGTGCAAAAGGATTAACAAAAGAGTTAACCGACACAGCAAAAGCCGCATTTGCTTTACAACAAAGAGCTATTGAATTAAGAGGGGCGCAAAGAGATTTAAGAGTAGAAATATCTAAACAACGGGGCGAAATAGAAAAGAATAGAATAGAAGCGGATAGGGAAACAAACGACGGTATAAAAGGAATTAACAGACGTAAAAAAGCAATTCAAAACGCTATTGATTTAGAACTTGGATTAGAAAAACAACGTACTAAATTAGCAAAAGAGGCGCTAAGAATACACGATGATGAAGTAGCGAGATTAGGTGTATTAGGTGAGGAAAACGAGGTTCTTCTGGATAAACGAGCAGAATTACAAATAGAATTAAATGATGTAATAGAAGACGGTAACAGTAAAAGAGCAGCCGACTTACTAACATTACAAAGTATTGAAAAAGAAAGCGTACAGCTATCAAAAGAACGAAGGGAAGCAAGGCAAAAGGAATTTGAAGCCCAGGAAGCAATAACAAAAAAGGTTATACAAAATATTCAAGACCTACAAAACGCATTAATAGGTAAGTCAGAAGCAAGGGCAGCAGCGGAAACAAAAACAGCAGCAAAAAGAACTATTGATAGATTAGTAGGTAGCAAGGAAGAAATAAAAAAACAAACTGATTTAATAAACGAACTATTAAAACGAGAATTAGAAAGGATTAGTTTTAGTGGTGATGATGTACAATTATTAGAGTCTGATTTTTTAACGAAACAAATTGAAAGTTTAACTAAAAAAGAACCTTTAAAGTTAGATTTAAAAAATGTAGTTACGTTTGAAAATGAGGATAGTTTTGGTGAAAAACTAGGCGAGTTTTTCGACCCAGACAGCGAACAAAACGCAAAATTACGGGAAGGTTTAAGCGCATTACAAGAAATAACGAGTAGTATATTTGCCGCAGATGATAAAGCCACAGAAGCCAAATTAGAAAATATTGATAGACAAATAGACGCATCGGAAGACCGCATAAAAAGAGCAGTAGAAGGAGGAAAAGAAGGTAGCGAGGAACTAATAAAAATAGAAGAAGCTAGAATAGAGAAGTTAGAAAAAGCAAGACAAGAAAGTTTAGAAGCACAACAAAGACAAGCGAAAATAGAAAACGCATTGGCAGCCACAAGCGCACTAGTTAACGCTGTACCCCTAGTATTAAAATTATTTTCAGAAGGTGGTTTAGTTGGTGGTTTGGCGGGTATTGCGTCCGTTATTGCTAGTATTGCAACATTACGCGCAGCAGTACAAAAAAGCACACCAACATTTCACGATGGTACAAGTTATGCAGATGAAACGGGAAAAGGAACAGGCGGTAAGTTAAAACGTAGTGAATTTATGGCAAAACTAGAACGTGGCGAAATGGTGATACCTAAAGGTGATAGCGAACGTTTAAGGGGTTTAGGGTTCAAACATACTGATATATTGGAACTAGCTGAAAGTACACGGGAAAAGGGCGTAATATCTTTACACGGCGATTCTAGCAATACTAAGGAACTGATAGACACAAATAATACTATCATAGAACAAAATGGGCGTATGTTAAGGTATTTAAAAAACCTAAAAACAGAGGTTATATTAGACGAACGCGGCCTATCCATTAGACAAATGAAATTGCAATCTAAAATAAAAAAACGTAGATAATGAATATTATAACTATAACGGATGAAGTAAACGCTATTAATATCGAATTAGTAGATGTGGAAGGGTTACAAGAACTAACCGAAGAAATAGCACTAAGCGAAGATAATACTATTACTTTTTCCGTTACTGGTGAATTATCAGTAATAGGAAACGAAGGTTTTATTTTTATTAGGGATTACTTTTTTGGATGCGGTGACCTTTGCGCAAATAATAATTTAAAAGCATCCGTCTATATCGAGTGTTGCGATACTACCCAGGATTTTATAATCGAGAAAGAAAATGTAAAATATGATATTACCAATTGTAGGGTAGAATTTGAAATGTTAACAAGCAGCACAGTAGAACAGGGTAAAGACCTTTTAGATAATAGATTATGGTGGTTTGAATATTTAGATGGTAGTCAATTTAGTAAAGCTATATTTTACGAAACTAATACACCTAATAATATAAATAATACCGTCTTTAAGTCTTACCTTTTCCTTGATATACTTAATTTTCAATTAGAAAAAGCGGGTTTTATTTTACAATCAAATCTACTTAATTCAGACCCCTACAATAATATTTGTTTTACTTTCAATAATGGGGTAAGTCCAGACCCCGCCGCCGCTACAAATTCAGTAAAATTAAATACTAGAACAGTAGCAGACTTAATAAAAGATGTAGCAACGTTATTGAATGCGGAGTTTATTTATACTAAAAATGCAGATGGGCAAAACGTACTAATTTTTGAACATAAAAGCTACTTTTTAGACACTAATAACTACGCTTTACTTTCTTTAGATGATTTTAATATAAGTACGGACTTATTAATACAGTACAAAGAGATTGAGCAAAATAATTGTAAAAGTATTTATTACGCTTATGAGTATTCGGGTATTTTTAACTACGTAATAGAAACAGCGGAAATTTACAACGATATTGTAGACTTTCCTAATAACGTAGATGTAAGAGCCGAAGCGTGTACTAAGTTAATGCCATTTCATTCACCACGTATAGAAACGGAAGGAGTACAGGCGGGACTTTTTAAAGATTTGTTACCTAGTGATTTTCAAAATGACAGAGATATAATAATAACAATATGGGACGGGAATGGAAATGTAGGTGATGAAACGGAAACGCATAGACCAATATGGAACTCGGTGGCAGACCTTTGGAATTATCCTTTATATTTTGACCAATATTCATCGTATGGGTTATATCAAAATTTCCACTATTTAGATGACCCAAGTACAAGTAGTTGCCAGTTTGAAGTATCTAATAATAGTATTGATTTAGTACCTAATGGTATTACCTTTTGCGAGGTGAAAGAATTAATAGATACATACGGTTTATTTATACTTTTTACGGTTACTGATAGCGGAGGGTGCAAATTTTATTTAAAACCTAATAATGTGTTATTGAATTACGGAAATAATACAGTTACGCTTGAAAATCTTAGTTTTGTTTAACTATTTTTTACTAACGTTAAACAAAACGTAATTAAAGCGCCTATTCTTTGCATATAATGTAACGAAAGGCGTTTTTTATTGGATAACATGTAAATATTTAAATTTCTTTTTTCATAACTCATTGATAATCAATAGTATTTAAAATAAATCGTAAAAAAATGTGATTTATTTTTATTAAAATTTGTTTTTCTCGTTTATTACTACGATATTGCATTATATTAATTAAGTAACTAGTAAAAAAATACTAAAATGAAAAATACAGAAATTTACACAGATGAGTACGGAATGAAAACCACACAGAAACTAAACAAAATAATTGATGCAGCTAGAAAACATGTTGCAATTAGATTTTACAATAGAAAAACAGATATTATGTTTTCTGATTTCTGCGCACAGAAAAGAATGTTAGATTTAAGAAAAAGATTTGATGCAGAAGCAGAAAGAATAAGTGTTAATTATTCTTTTGGAGATTGTTTAGCCTAAAATAAAATAAAAAAAATTATGAATTGGAAATTAGATATAAAACCGACAATTATAGGAAAATTAAATCATTCGTTTTATCCAGAAGCATTTAAGAAAAAAATGCTTTGGTTTGAAAGAAGATGCAATACCGCGAGTAATAAAATAGATAATGGTTCAGACTGGAATACTGTAAGTGAAGATTATGATGATTCAAAAATGAATGAAGTTTTAGAGTTTTTAGGTAATCCAAATTACCAAGAAAGTAGAAAATACACAATAAATCCAAATTATAAGTTTTGGCAAAAGTACCATAATGTTAGCATTGAAGATGAACCATATAGATATTATTTTTCAGATTGCATAACTTAAAAAATACTTATGATTAATATACACGAAAAAATAAAACTTGCTTTGAAACGTCAGGGCAAATCTTTTGAAGGTCTTGAAAATAAGTTATTTGGAAAACGAACGGGTAACTTATCCAGTTCAATTAAAAACAATAAAAAAGTAATTCCAATTTTGGAAAAATGTTTTGAAGATTTGGGATTGGATATTATTGACCGTAACGAATTAATTAAATTAAGGTCTTTGAGGGATTTGGTGAAATCATTAAATCTTTAATTGCAAAACTATCTACGTCATTCTTTTTTAGTTTCGTAGAACACTAAGCTAAACGCTTTAAACCCGCATAGGGTTTATTGCCGTTTTAGCGCCTGTTATTTGCTTTTCCAATTAATTTGATTATCTTTGTAGTATTAAATAATTAAAAAACGATTAAACAATGGATGCAGCACAATATTATCACGAACTACAAAACGAATATAGTTTTTTAATGAACACATACAAACAAAGCAACGGCGAAACGATAACAAAACGCCAAATTGATTCTAATATTAAGAAGGCAAAGGAAACGTTCTTAGAGCGTTTTATTGATAACCATGGTTATCATTATTGCGAAAGGGATTTAATAACCTCAAAACGCTTAGATTGCTCTCACATCATAAGCGTAAATAAAGCACAAAACAGCGGTAGAAGTGAATTAGCATGGGATTTAAACAACTTAGAGTTATTAAGCCGTGACGCACACAACCAAATAGAAACATGGTCAAACGAGAAGCGAGAAAATTGGTATCATTCAAAAAAAGAGGGAATGAGTTTTGAAAACTTTTTATTTTGGAATCATTAAAATATATGTAGGTTATTTGAAGCGGGATAAGACAAAAGAGTTTTATTCCGCTTTTTTTTTTGTAAAAGTTTGTTTATTAAATAAATAGTCTTATATTTGTGTATCGAAAGTAATTAATTAACAATTAAATAAAAGAAATAGTAATGAATAATTTAGCAAAATACCGAAAAGAAGGAATAAGTTTTTTTAAAAACTACACGGTCAACGATTTTAGCCTATTTATGAATGAATTTGATACGTATGGAGGATTAAATGAAAATGAATATAAAGAAGTAACCCATATTTATGATGAAAAAATAAACAATGTTAAAAAAGAACAAACTAATGATTTTATTAAAACTTTAGGCTTAAGTTCTCTAGGTGGATTAAATACGGTGGTTAGATATAAAAATGAATTATATCCTTCTTTTTTTAATGGAGTATCTGACGCTGTATTGGATGGGTTTAAAACAGAAGTATATTCAACGTATAATGATGGTTCAGAACTTGATAGAGGATTAGGAGGAAGGAAACAAAAAAATTACGGTGAAGGCGTAGAAAACTTTTACACTAGGGTTTACTTAAAACTAAATGGAGTGTATAAGTATTTAGGAACGGAGCACGGGAAAAATAATAGTAATGTTAGGTTATTCCTTGAAAAAGAAAGTTAACAAAAAAGAGCTAGGTATTAATTTATCTAGCTTTTTTTTTGTAAAAGTTTGTTTATTAAATAAATAGTCTTATATTTGTGTATAGAAAGTAATTAAATAACAATTAAATAAAAAAAACATGACACATTCAATCGAAACAATGACAGAAGCAAGAAAATTAGTAGGAAGCGACATTAACGATTTAGAATATATAGACCACATTGTAATTCAAGATAATAAAACATATTTTCAAATCATACACTTAGACGGTCACGAGAGAATAGTTGAAATTACGGAAGTTTTAAATTAACAATGATAACCAAAAAAAAAGAGCTAGGTATTAATTTATCTAGCTTTTTTTTTGTCGCCTACCTAAAAGCGTAAAAAGTATTTTATGTTTTACGCTTTGTGTATTAGAAAAGCGTAGAGATACATCAATATAATTTTAAAATAGTTACCCATAAATTAGGAATTGAAAACCTTTTTTTATACCTTTGCATTAATGCGAAATAACGTAAATTTTGCTAGACATAGTTATTAAGTTATAGTATTAAATCTTAGTAACAGTTATATTTTAAAGTTGGGTTAAATATTAAACCATTTTTTTTGAAGTTCTGAAGCCATATATAGAAGGTATGAACCTGGTTAGAAAATATTATTGAATTGCGCCCTATTGAATTGTTGAATAAGTATCTTGCTCCAAGCCTTTACGATAGCGACCAATTGGAGATACCACAAAGATGGTAAAATATAACGGTAAAGAAATAGAAACCGTTAGAAGGTCATTTACTTATTTAATCAATACTTTTTTTTATAATTTAAAGGAATAAAGGGGATTTGTAAAAATCGCCTATTAACCTTTTTATATCTTGTTCTATAATACTTTTAAACTACTATTGGTTATTGAATAACTATTAACTAATATAGATGCGGGGATGCTGCAACAACTTAATAACAGGCGAAAAAGAATAAAAAGGAATGAGGTTAAAAACTTTTTTCCTTTTTTTTTGGCGAAATTAGGATTTACGAAAAACTTGTTATATATTTACATCAGAAAGTAAATAACTCTTTTTTAAAATTTTTTAAAAAATTAAAATATGAACGATTTAAAATTATTAAGAGAAGCACTAAAGTTAGGTGTTAATCCTTATATTAAGGCGGCAAAGGATGCTGTTACTAATAGAGATTCTAAGTCTGTATCAGAAGCTGTAAAGGCTGCTTATGCTGCTGGTGCTTCTACTGTTGCTTATGCTATTGAAACAGCTTATGATAAAGGAGGTAATATTGATTATATAGTAAAAGTTTCTACACAAGTTGCTGTTGCTGCTGCTGAATCTGTTGTAGATAATAATTATTGGGAAAAATATAAAAAATAAAAGTCCTACGGGCGTATTTAGTAACCACCGATTAAATACAGGAGCGAGTAACTAGAGTTGTGAAAACTCCTATTTTTAAACAATTAAAAAAACAATAATGAAACGTAAGACAGAGTTAATAACAGCTATTTTAGTGTTGATTATTTTATTCTTAAAAAACATTTGGTTTTAATAAAAATAGTAGTATCTTTGATTTATTAAATAACAGTTAAACAATTAAAAAATGAAAGTTCAACCAAGAATTAATATTTTTAAAAACGGGTCTAAATTGTACGCCCAAGATGTAGACGTGAGAATATGGGATAACATTGTAAAACGCGCTATGAGTGCGCGAGATGTGGCAAAGGTGACATTTATTACTCACGAACTAATACTAGAAAGCTACGAAGGGAAAAAGATAATATTTACCAGGGAAAACGTTTTCGAGGAAACACTATAAACACTATACCAAAACCAATAGCGGAATAATTAATTTTATTTCGCTTTTTTTTTGTAGAATTAGGATTTTTAAATAATTAGTCCTATATTTACATTATCAATAACAATTACTTAACAATTAAAAGAACAATAAAATGAATTTTGAAAGATACACATACAAAGAATCATTGCCATTATGGAGAGGTGGTGGTTTTAATTGTATTAAAAAATACAAAAATATAGTTAATGAATCATATTTTGGGATAGACTGTAATTTAATTTATCATTCTAATGATGGGGTTAATATTTCATATATTAATATACATATACCATCGTTATTTATAAAGGAAACATTACAACCTAATACAAATATTGAAAATTTTGTTAAAGGCTGTTTTTTAAATTTCATTAATAAATCTTTAGATAATGAATTATTTTTAACTACGTATAATAGAGCAAAAAAAAGATATTCCGATTTATACGAAGTCTATATTTGTTCTATTGATGTATCTTTTGAGTGCCAAAGGTTTTTTTCTAATATGATTTATAAGGATTTCGGAAAAATAATAGTTTAATATATGAACGAATACGAACTATTCTACGAAGGGAAACTAATCAGCACAAACCAAGCTAAAAGCCTACATTGGAGAGCCTTAAAGAAACTAACAGACGCTTTAAAGATTAAGTTTACAGAAGTAATAAACGAAGTTAACCCGCCTAAGTTTAAACAGTTTGAAATAGAAGTAGAATTTTGGAGTAAATTTGATACGGATAATATCGCTTTTTCAGCTAAAATAATGATTGACGCATTAAAAAATAATGGGTACTTTATAGAAGATGATAAAAGATTTTGGCGCAAATTAACAATTACAGCTGTAGAAGGAATGAAAAACAATACGATTCTATTTAAAATAAAAAAAGTTAAATTATGAAAAGACCGGAAAGTCTTGGTAGTAAAAGGAAACGGTTAGAAAGAAAACGGTTAAAAAGGAAACCAACTATAACAAAAGTTATATTTGCAGTTTCTTTATTTTGCGCTCTTTGTTGGGTCGCTATTTTTATTTTAATTAAGTTTATGATAAATTAGGAATTGTAAATAAAAAACGTTATATTTGTGTGATTAAACCAATACCGACCCAATAATGAAGTACATTTTTTTATCATTATTACTATTCCTTTTTTCATGTGAAACCGTTTTAACCTTACCAGATGGAACGGGTAATAGTACAGATTGCACAAAAACAATAGATTCTTTAGAAAAGATTATAGTCCTGGCTAACAGGAATGTTGATTTTTTAGGAACGGAAGTAATAAATTTAAAATATGATTTGGCTAAATGTTCAGATACTATTGAAATAAAAGACTGTTATTTTGAATTATCAAATGAAAGTAAAATAGGGTTAAATGGTGATGCCGTCCAATACGATTACAACATACATTTACAGACTTATGTATGGGAAACAGGCACACCGACTACTATTTATTCTTTTACGGTTGAAAAAGGGGAATGTTTACAAAAAGAAATTGATACGAGCGGCGTTTTTTATATAACGTTAGAGTTTTTTAAAGATGGTTATATGCAAAATCATAGAATGGGCGGCGAAGATTTTAAAATAAATACTATCGTAAATCTTAATAAATACATTGAGGAAGGAATAGGGGCAATTTGGTTATGTTCAGCATGTGATAAATAAATTAGGAATTACGAAATAAAAACCGTATATTGTTGGTTGTTATGGATGAATATAAAGCGTACATAATTAAAGAGGCAAAAGAAGATGAAAGATTTAATTTGTTTTCTGAAATAGAAGTAATGCAATTGAGAAGGGACGCAGCAAGCGCACTACATAATTATGACTTATACGATAAATGCCAGGATAAAATAGAATTTCTACAATACTTTTTACTTTTTCATACAGTAGGCGAAAATTAATGCGGAATAATTGCAAATGTAAAAAATGCGGTTTGGAGTTTAGCCAATCTAGGACACGTTCTAAGATTGGTTGTTGTATTTTGTACAATACCAACTGGAAACCTATAAAATGCGAGAATAAGCGATGCAAAGGAGAAATAGAAGCGATATTACACGATAAGATTCAAGACCATCAAACAAATCTTTTTAGCGCTCAAAATAAAGAATATCTAAATAAATAAATATGGGAGCAATTACGGGTAGTGTTGAAACTACAATAATGCTAAATGATTTTGACGACACTAGTACAGTAGGGGATAGTTTTAGTGGAATTGTACCTACTCAAAGGGTTAAAATATGTTTTGACCACAATAAAACCGAATATTTAACGGCTATTTTGGCTAGTGATTCTAGCGGCGACTTCGATACAAATTTAGTTTCTTTTTCCGCTTTTCTTTTAGATAGTCCCCCACTCCTGGGTATTAGTTTACCACCTTCCGGAGCGTTAACCCTCACTACTCAAATAGATAGCGATACGTCGACTAATAGGGTTGATTGTACTATTTTCAGGATAGACGAAGATTGGGCTAATTTAAATCAAATAAAATATTGTGTTGGTGAATGGAAATTTACCTACTCTGATGGTACAAATACGGTAACTGATTATGTAAGGAAAACGGTAGATTTAAACTTTAGAACATTTGACGAAACAAATATAGATTTTGAAGGGTTTGAAGATGAAACAGCAACAACAATAACTGATAGTATCTGTGATTCTTACACGGGGAAATTATACCCTGTATTTTCATCTAACCTAGTTGGGGAATATACCCAAGCGGCGGTTACTTATGAAACTAAGGGCGGGATGCAGGAAGAAAATAACCACGTCAATACAAATATAAGTCAATCAGATACGCCTATAGTTTCTAATCTTAGCCCTGTTAATCCTATTGAGTTTGAAGATGAGTTCCAATTTGCGGTAGATTTAGCGGAATTAAACCCAAATCAAGCGGAATATTGTTTTAATACAATTTTAGTATTTGAGGGGGCTTTGTCTGCTACTACTTGTGATTGTGTTACAATTGAATTAGTACAAACTTTAGTTTCATCTAATGCTAGCCAGTATTCGTTTACGATGGATTTTACTCTATCGGATATTACAGCGGGAGAAGTTGATAATATAGAGTTTTCTTATAATGGAACAATTATAGGGGCTTATCAGTTTGATAATACGTTAACTGGTACAATTAATGTATTATTACCGAGAACACTTTCAAACCCTGACCCTAATTCAGAATATACATTTATTTTAAACAGGTCTAACGGTTGTAATTATTCGCAGACGGTTATAATGTTTCCAACTACAAACACCGTTACCGATTCAACATGTCCCCTATATTGTACATTATCTTTTACATCGGTAGACCCAACAGGCTCAAACGTATTTTTCCAAACTTATGGAGGTACGCCCGTTTTAGGTGATGCAGGGGGTTATTTTGGGATAATTACAGCTGGTCAATTAATAATAGATATTACGGATTGGTTAGACTTAAACGGTTATACATACGATCAGGTTTTAGTTACGTGTGCAGCGGCAGGGGTTCAAATGATTAACGACGTAGTTATAACGGGAACTGATTTACCAATCGGTGAAATAGAAATTAACTACGAAGATTTTAACGTAGAAACTGGTGTAGAAAGCGGATGCTTAGAGGCTCAACCGTCTACCCTTTGTACTATGACATGGAACGGGGTTACAACCGATGGATTGGCCTATTTGCAATTAGCAGACGGCACAAACGTAGGGGACGTTGCAGGATATACGGGGGCGCAATCATTAACATGTTCAACTGATTTAAAAGAAGTAGCGGAAAATGATGGTTTTACTTGTGGTACAACTTCATCCGGTGCTAATGGTAGTGGCCATGTTGATTTTATAACAATTTTTAATACTAATATACCAGAAAATTATTACCGATTAGTTTGGTTAGATACACCCCAGGAAGTGTATGGAACTTCATCAGGATGTGTAACAACTTAAAATAAAAAAATGGCTAATTATTTAAATATAGCGAGTATAGGGGAAAACATAGATTTAAAAACCTATGGCAGAACGGTTTGTTTGCCTGACATTATAGATTGTAGGGCGTCTTGTGAGTTAATAGCTAAAGACTGTGCACAGTTATTTAATTGCACGTTAGAACTAGGTGAAACGCCGTATTGTTTAAAATATGAAGAGGGCGGAGTTTTTGATATTCAATTAAGGGTAATAGATGAATTTAACCCAGACCCGACAATTCCGGCGAGTGGATGGGGAACATTTATAAAAGCGGAATTATTAGATAGTGACGGGGTTATAGTTTCAATAGATCATACCCTATTTTCTTCTGATTACGTGGTAGGATATGCGGAAGGGGTAGGAAGTTATCAAACGATTAGATTAGATTTTGATTTGTGTGAGGGGTTGGCGGGTACGTGCTTTTCTGTTAAGTTTAGAGTTTTTGATAATTTAGCGGCAGAAGTTGAGGTATTTTGTACTGAAACATTTACCAAGTTGCCAGACTGCGAGGAATTACTGTATTTAGAAAGTACTTATACTGATTTGGATTGTTGCGGGAATTATTACGGAATAGCTGGTAGTTTTGTGGGTTCTGATAATTTTGCCTATTCAAATAAAATAGGGATTTGGGCGGACTTATTAAACGAGGTTGGGGGTGTGGAAATAGAAAGCTTTGGAAGTATTAGAACTAATACAGTAATTAGAGATGTAAAAAGTTTTTCATTATTGGAAAAAATACCATACTATCTACATAATTATATTAAAAATGTTGTAGCGGGTGAGAATGTTTTTGTAAATAGTAATGAGTATTTAATGGACGGGTTTAATCCAGAGGCCGTACAAGGGGCGTTACCGATGTTTATTTATTCATTCCCTATATATACCGAATGTGAAAAAACTTTCGGGTGTGGGTAAATTAAACGGGTAAAAATTAGGAAATACAATATTTTTTAATTATATTTGTAATTAATCATAAACATATATATATATGCAGTTGCTAGAAGATGATATAATTTTAGTTAGATTTCGAGGTGCGAAAATTTCGCCAATTATTAAAAAAAAGCAATGGTATGAAAATAATAAAGATGTACTATTACAAGACGGTTGGAGGATAGCAGATAAAAAAGAACTAAAAGAGATATTAAAGGAAAACGAGATAGAACCTTTTAAGAAAACTAGAAAGAAAAAAACTGAACCTTTAGAGGGTGATGTATAAAATATTAATCTAAGGAAACGATTAATTAATAATACAAAAAAAGAAAGATTATGAGTTCATTATGTTCAGCAACTTGCTGTACTTCTGGTGCAACTACTCCACCAGTCGCTTACGATACTTGCGTAGAAGCAACTAGAGAAAGCACGGTACAACAATTTATTTTATTCAAGTGTGATTCGGAGTTTACGGATATTTCAGACCCCGCGGAATGGCAAACAAAAATAACGGCGGGTGATATTTCAGTTAGTCCGGTTGGTAATTTAGTAGTTGGTGCTCCCGCAGAACAATTACACACGGTTAGTTATAAGAAAAAGAAAGTAGTAGGTAGTGAAACTACAATGGAGTTTAAAACTATTTTTACGGCTGACGATGGAAGCGATTTTACTTACTTTTCAGACTTAAACCAAAATTCAAACGGTTTGCGTATAGCTTGGAAAGATGCAAGCGGTTTTTATTACTTCAATAATGCAGCAACGGCGGCGATTAATGCGGCTAGTTATGATTTTACAACTGCTACGGGTATTGGTGAAAGTGCAGGGATGGAGTTTTCAGTAACACAAACACCTCACACGGTAGACGCGACTGGTTCGGCCGAATGGACTATGACATTTTCAATTACAGAGGAAGGAGTAAGAGAGGGCGTATTATTACCAGGTGTTTTAATAGGTTGTTAATAAAAAATAATAATGGGAGTAGTTGAATTTATAGAAAATAATCCTTCTTTTTATAATAGCGAGCTTGGTTTAACCGAGTTCGCTACTATATCTTATAATCAAGTCATTACGCATACACGTAGAGTTGACTCTGATTTAATAGACCGTCAACGGCCTAACGAATCAGAAGAGGTAAAAGAATATAGAAGTAAAAATGTAAGGCGGTTTTCTAATGATATATTTACGAAACTATTTTCATACGTTGGGAAGGCTTTGGAGGATAGTTCTATTCACTTACAGGATAGTTCACCGGAATTAGCAACGTGGTTAAACTCAAAACCTTTTACGGTTCTAGGTTCAAAGGTAGACATTTTCGATTATTATTTTCGTTATGTGATTAAGTACGGAATGGAGCGAGCTAATGACGCTATTTTATCTTTTCCAGTTAATCCAACGGATAAAAGTTTGCCACCGTCAGAAATGGCAGCAAATGAAAGAGTAGGCGTACAACCTTTAATAGTTCCTTTTGAATCTTATAAGTATATACCTACCGTTGACTATAACGTTTTTGCGTGGGTAGGTGGTCAAATAGAGGTAGAAAAGAATCAATATGTAGATTATTATTTTTTGGTGGATGAAACTACGTATTACACATATACGCCAACAAACACAAAAACAAAAGATAATAAAAGGGTTTACGAATTAGCTGTGTGGTATTTCCATGATACGGGAATAACTACAGACGATGTTAGAACTAATGAATTACCCGTAGTTTTTATGAGTGGGGTTTTAACATCTACACCAGATGGAAAAACACAATACAACGAAAGTTTTATACGTGGCGCGTGTGAGTATTTTGATGAATTTATGGTAAGGTTTTCAGATAACCAAGTCGTTAACACTAGATTTGCTCACCCTGTTAAGATTGTAAACGGTGATATAGGATGTAAAACGTGTTCAGCAAAAGGTCAAATTAAAAAGGAAACGTTAGTGGATGGGGTTAAACAATTAACCTTTGAAAGTTGCCATTCTTGCAATGGAACGGGGCGTAGTAATGACTCACCGGCGGGAACGGTATATGCAGAAAGCAAAGGAATAGAAGGAACGAATAACAGGCCGTTAATTGAGTATTTGGCGGCAGATTCTAACCTATTGAAGCTAAACAAAGAAGATACTTTTTCTTTCCTTAAAATGGGTGCAAATGCGTTAGGAGTTGACTTGTTAATAAATACTAGTGAAAGCGGCGAAGCGATGAAAATGAGAATGAGGCCAACCGCTTTTTTTATGGAGAATATAACAAAAGGGTTTTTAGGCGTGGTAATGTCTAACCAGTTATTTTTTACCGAATGCCTTTTGCAAAGTAATAGGACTTTAAGAAAAGTACCACACGTTACACTACCAAAAAAATACGAGATACAAACAGTTGAAGATATACAAGCGGTTGCAAATAATACTTTTGCATCTGATAAATTCAATGCAATGTTAGACGTAATTGAAGCGAAGTATAAAGGAAACAAAAGGAAAATAAAAGCGGAAAATCTAAAATTAGCTTATTCTCCACTTTGGACGTTATCACAGGAAGAAATTACGGAAAGAATAGCGTTAGGTATATACGATAGAAACGATATAATAAAAAGGGACTATTCTAGTATTGCTTTTGAACAATTAAGCGACGAACCTACATTAGATATTTTAGAAATGAGCAAAGAGGAAATTTATAAGTATATAGATACCGTTATTGCGCCCTATTTAATTTCTAATACTCCAATATTTGAAAATACGGGTGAATAATGACAACAGGGGAAAACTTAAAGAAAAAGGCGGGTATCATAGATAAAGCAGAAAATAAGCTATTAGACGGTATTAAAACAGGGGAAAAAGCGGTATTTAATAAGGTACTTTCTATTCTGCGGAAACTATCACAGAAAGAGGGAAAACTAACAAAGGAAACGATTAATAACAAGTTTTTAAGCAGCTTAACGGCTAAAGTTTTAAAGGTTATTAGAAAAAGTACATTACAAAAAAAGATAATTGAATTTTTGCCTAATTTTGAAACGATTGAAGCGCTTAATTCTGACTTATACAAAGGAATTACGGGGACGGCATTCGATAAGGTTATACGTAGCGAAATTAGCGCATACAGGCGTATTACAATAGATAACATTGTAGATAATCTAATAGGTGAAAAACAATTGAAAGGAAGCTATATAAACCCTATTAG
>OJCB01000062.1_pt1 | contig 48253 bp, 33 predicted proteins | sample 1591501 | NCBI WGS metagenome assembly OJCB01 (sample SAMN05416813, study PRJEB24817) | seawater metagenome | isolation source: Sea water | place: Canada:Atlantic | collected 2013-07 | reverse complement strand
TACGAGATCAGCCTCGGTCTCGTGGGCTCGGAGATGTGTATAAGAGACAGACCGCTACCGGGTCAAGTGTCATGAAAGAGTATCCACTTCCCGGCTCCTATCGGGAAACGCTGCTAATTACCGACTCCGCGGGAGAGACAGATGTAAACTTTGTTCGGGTAAAGGTCTTCGCCCGGGGGAAAGACAATGAAGAAATGGCACCACCAAGACTTCACGCCACCTACCACCCAAGCTTTAAGATTAGGCCGGGAAATCCCGTAACTTTCAAGGTAAGGGCTTTCGGCACCACTCATGGTGAAGAGTCCTGGGATTTCGGCGACGGTACACCGCCGGTAAAAACAAAGTCAGACGGCAATGTCAAACAACTCGCGCCCGATGGATATGCGGTGATCGAACACTCCTACGAAAAACCGGGGAACTATCTCGTTCACGTATCACGAAAAGATGAGCAGGGCCGGATCGCTGAAGACCGACTCTATGTCCACGTCGAGGCGGAACCATAGAAACACAAGATCGCCCAGCTCCAGGGAAGCTATTCTCCGCGTTTCCACACCCGGACCCAATCCACATCAGCAGTAGTGGGAAACCCCTCGCCAGTCGCCGCGCCGGGAACAGGTTTCATATCCTGACCGACCCAGCCGAGGTGAGGATAACGTAAACCAAGAGAAAGAGTTAAATTCATCGGAAGGTGCCAATACGTATTTTTCTTTTGGGCGACTTGCTCTCCATCGATGTACCAAGTAATCAGTTCCGGAGTGACATCGCAGCCGTAGACATGGAAATCTTTCCGGGGATCCCAGGGAGCCTTCCAGGAACTGGCACATAGCTCAGGGTCTGATCCCGGACGAACCCAGCGCACTTTTCCGTTCTCATCCACCAGTCGCAGGTGAAGATTCAGGTCAATGTGTTCGACCGGGTCCCGCTCTTTGGTGGTTTGATTGAGCTGATTCATTTGCAGTTCAACAAAATCAATTTCGCAATAGCGAACCTCTCCAGTGTATTGCCTTCCATCGCTGTATATCCAGAATGCAGGACAGGCTCCGGGGAACAATTCAGCCCCTTTGATCCGGGCTTCGTAGTATCCATAGGTCATCTGTCGGTGAGAACGAAGAATCCCGGACTTGTAGAATAATTCTGTATGGTTCCGGGTGTGAGGTTCGTGAACCATTTGAAGCTGAAGCTTACCTTCCTTCTGAATTGTATTTGCCTCATCCCAACTCCACGCCCCCCAACTCCCGGGGTAATTGTTCCATTTGCGGGGATCCACCTTGTCCTCATTGAACTCATCCGAAAAATCTTCCACCAGAGACCAGCTCCCTGATGACTCAGCCTGTCCAAAGGGCGTTTCAGGCAGCGCCTCTTTTGAAGTAATCTTACTTCCGACTGCCGGAAGCAGGCTGACTTTCACATTATCAATAGTCATCGACGGCATAGGTGCTCCGCCCCGTGTCTCCACCTGCGACCAGGCCAGCGCAATAAAATCGCCGGTTTCACCAACATTGGGAAGTCCAAACCGGAGTGTATATTTTCCATTTCCGGTGATCTCATTATTCATCACCACTTCATAATTCATCGCACCCATCGCTGCCGAAATCAGCGGCTTCGTGGAGGCGAGTTCAGGCAGTGTCTTTTGACTCGTGAGCTGGTATTTAACGTGCCCCCTGTGAGACTTTCTCCCTTCGTAGATGTGGAGATACAAACTGGTGTTAGCAGGATCGGCGGACTGGAAATCGGAAACATTAAAGGTGATTTCATACTGCCCTACTTCCGCTTTCGAAGTATCGATAAAGGTCATTGTGCTGCGGTTTCTCGAAAGCCCCTGAACGGCAGCACTCGACCCAAGTTGCAGCGTCCCGTTCTTAGTCGAACCCACGATCTTCGTGCCGGACAGGTATTGGGAAGTCCCGCCATACTTTCCCGTCTCAATTTTAGGGAAGCCGGAGTTTCCTGCGCCGAAAGAGACCGAGGAAATATTGTTATCGTTCGGCCCTTTCGCGGATACATACCCCGGATCTGCATCAAATGATTCCTGGTACAGATCATCGGCACTCAGGCCGGAAACGGCGACGAAGCACAGCGCGCACCCGGCACCTAAAAAATATTTCCAGGGAAAGTTACTGTTCATCTTCTGTTTTTTAAAATTCGATCACGCAAAGCCTTGCAATCAAACACTTCCGGCAGATCTAAAACCTAACACGAAACATTCTTGTTCCATCATTCTCTGGAGGCGCTTACGCACTTGCCGACCTCCTCTTTTATCGGCACATTCACGGCATCACCGTAGAAACTTCACAGGACCGGCAACCCGAAACCCCGATCTGGGGACAACTCCTTCAGGCACTCTCCTATGTGGCAGTGTGTGGATGGCTCATTTGGATCGCGATGACCGAAAAGTCAGAATCGGAACTGATCTCGAAGATTGATACGATTGTCTTCGCTGATTTTTTCGGCTACTTCCTGATCTCATTTCTCTTCTCGAAAGTCGACCATTCAGTACGCTGGCACTGGCCCCTTTCTTTTGACGAATTCCTGAAAATTGCAGGATACGGATTTCTGATTCTCGTAGCCGGTTGGTTTATGGAAGGGGTCGCAGGCTGGCCGCTTACAATCGCCTGGATGCTGGGACTCGTGTTGAGTCTCACAGATATTCAGGGTCTCAGGATCGGTGCGATCATTCGCGTCATATGGGCTTTCGTGAGTGCATTCCTCGTTGCTCTCGTAAGTTCCTTTGCCGGAGTCACTGGAGAGGACTCACTCACCGAGCATCTCCCCAGCCTTCTCTCCTGGGGCCTCCTCTACTTCGGAGGAGTGGCAATTTTTCGAATTTTCCGGATTGTTCTCCTGCGTGAGGAATAAAACTATCCCGAGCCTTTTTCTGAATTACCCAGTTTGATATCGAACTCCGAAAAGACCGTCATCTATTCTTCGGGAAGAGAAATGAGATCGCTGCCAGCATTCTCCGCCGAATCAATATCCCGAATAATTTTAAGAAGAGCTTCGTAGTGTTTCGTCATCTTCTCATTGTGTTGGCGGGCCTCCGGTTTGAGTACGGCAAATTTCGGGTGCTCACCAAGCTCGCTTGTGAACTCACGCATTTTCGGAAGAAGAGGTTTCGCAGCCGCGCCGTATTTTCTCAACGCAGCAAGACAGCCGTTGAAGCGGCGGTCTGATCCCCAACGATCAAGTTCAATCAGTTCGAGGCACAAAGGCAACCCTTCGCTGATCCGGTGTTGGGCCAGAATGTCGAGCCCGGCCATCCGGATACCGTCTGAGAACATGACCCCGCTCAGAGACTGTTCGACCACAGCCTCATAAATCGCCGGAAGAAGTGGTTTAATCTCTTCCTCAGAAAGTTGCTTGTAGACCGTTTGCAATGTCCCCCGGGCACGACCGTCCTGGTTTCGCAACACTGCCTCTGCCGCATTTCTCAAGAGATCTCGATCTACCAACTCCAGAGACTTCCCGATGAGACCATTTCGTTGGTCGAATAAAGCAAAGGCAAGGTATCGTTGAAGATACGCCCGACTGTCATCCGGATGCGGAGGCCGGGCCACCAATTCGAGGAGAGAGGGGATTGCAACACGGGCAGGCTCACCGATTCCGGCGAGAGCTTCAGCCGCCTGAGCACAGAGCCAGTAGTCATTGGATTTCAGCAGAGCAGTCAAAACAGTGACGCCTTCTGCGCCCCGGGGACCCAGCTGTTCGAAAGCAGCACAGGCACCGAATTTTGCATTCATATCTTCCGCCTTCGCCATTCGAATCAGAGCAGGCAAAATCTTCGACTCCTCTCCTTTTTTCCCGGCAAGGGCCAGAGCCGCGCGCTCCCGGATGACCGGTGACCAACTAACCAGGTTTTGAAGAAGCTCCTCAACCGTTCTCGTTTCGTAGGATAACGCCTTCGATTCCGGCATCCATCCGCGGCCTTCGGAAATCAGAGTCCCTGCATCTGCTCGCGAAATCGTCGGTGCCATACTGGGCTTCGCACCCGTGAAGCGTAATTCTTTTCTGCCCAGCGAATACCCTAACAAATAGGCCCCGGTGCAATCCCATCCGTGATAGGAGTGTTCCCCGCCAGTCGCAGCCGGCTTGCCGAGAAAATCAAACTGACCATCCCAGGTCCGGGCAAGATCAAGCAACCAGGCAGATTCTTTTACCCAGGCGCCGGTCGCCTCCGGTCCGGATCGGGACACGCCCGGCAAAGCCCAGAGCATGTTGAAAAAGTTTCCGGTGTGCCCGGACTCCCTTTCAATCCCGTAGGAAGAAGTTCCCATCCGGCTGAAGAACGAAGTTGCCTCCGCGTCTCCCAGAAAGTCGAACATCACCGCGGCAGCGGACGCCTTCCCGTTGTCATCATGCATCTGCAACCAGGGGTGATGATCTCCGTAGGGAATCGCACCACGCCCAACATAGAATTCGAGGAAGCGCCTGCTCTTGGCAATGGCTTCTTCGATCTGAGGATCATTCGCGCCAGCTTCACGCGCAATCACCAGCGAAGCCGTGAGACTGAGACCAACCTGATTCATCGCGCCGTAGCCTCGCAGGATTCCGTTGTGTTCATACGCAAACCGGTGCCCCCACGTTCCTACCTGGCTCTGCCCGGTTGCGATTTCGTAACTCAAACGGTTCATAGTGGGACGAACAGATTCGTCTCCCGTCGCAAGTAAATACTCGCCGAGAAAAAGATTCACCCAGCCAGCCGACCATGCGTGAAGATCGCCTTCCTGAATCTCCCACTCCGAAGCCCATTGAGCCTCTTTTTTTATCAATGGCACATACTTCTCCTCCCCACTGGCGAGAAGAGCCATCGCATTCAACACCCTGACAATCGCATGCCTGCGCTTTTTGTCAGGATTCTGCAACTGGCTCGCAATCGCTTTGCAACCCGCTTCAAAAATGCGTTTCGATTTTTCGCAATCGTAAGGAGCAGTTGCCGAATAACTCCCCATCACCGGGATCCGAATTTCAATCGGCCCTGCCTGACCATCTCGCCAGCGAATCAGTTTCAGCGAACCATCTCCGGCCTCGGCCGAGGTAATCGCTTTGGCGAAAGAGATCCGGGCGTCGCTGTCGAAAGATTTGCCCTGGAGGCCGAGAATCACATCATCTTTGGCAAGTAAGCCATCAGAAGGCGAACCTTCCGCAACCTCAGTAATCAGAATCTGCCGACTGGCTGTCGACTCCCCGCGCCACCCATATACCCAGCCACGCGCACCGGTCGGTCCGAGGTTCCAATCATGAGGTGCCTTGCGATCGAGCTTCGCACCTTTCGTAAAATCAGGAATCGGTGGCTGATCAGCAGCAAGGATGGTGCCGAAAGCAGCAAGCGAAAAAATTGAGAGGTGTAGGACCAGACGGTTGGGCATGGGGTTTTCTACTGCAGAGTGCGGGGATAGATCAATGATATATCCCTCTTAGTCAGGAGTGAAAATTGCCAATGCGCTGTACCTCAATGTACTATTCAGTCTTCACATCGGACTGAAGACGACGGCGCCAGATCACGAAGGGCACGGACACCAGGTACATCGTAATACCGTAAACTGCTGCAGGAACGGTGGTTGGAGGCAGATTCGCCGTGTCAGAACCCGCGATCAGGGCCCCTACCGCGATGGCGAGAGTTCCATTTTGAATACCCGATTCAATCGCAATGGTACTCGCATCCTGCACTCCGAGTCGCACAGCCCTGGCCGTGAGTAAACCGATGACAAGGAGAATGACATTCAGCAGAACAAGAGCCGGCCCGAGCTTAGGAAGATTACTGGAAAAAACTTCCCAATTCTTTGCCAAAGCTGCGATGACAATAAAGATAAAAAGCGCGAGCGCCGCCCTCGACACGCCCTTGTCAATTCGTGCCACAAGATTCGGTGCCACCTTGGTCAAAAGCATCCCGAGCCCCACCGGCACAGCCGTAATCAGAAACATCTGAAAACCGAGCTTGGCTACATTAACCTCGGGACCATCTACTCCCATGAAGTGATTCACACTGAGCGCCACCAGGATCGGAACCGTGACTATGGAAAGAAGGCTGACGATTGCGGTCATCGAAATCGATAGTGGAATGTTTCCTCCAGCGACCCGCGTCAGGACGTTGGATGTGACTCCACCGGGACAGAACGCGAGTATCATGATTCCTACGGCAAGTTCCGGCGCCGGTTTGAACAACACCACAATTCCGAAAGCGACCAGGGGGAGCAGAATCAACTGATTGAACATTCCCATTCCGAAGGCCTTCGGAAATTTGACGACTCGCGCAAAGTCATTCCCTCTCAGCCCAAGGCCGAGCGAGAACATGATGAAGGCGAGAATGAGGGGCAGTAAGACTTTGACGATCATAGAAGAAAAAGGAGTGGTTGCTTGGATACTCGGCCCGAATACTTCCACAATCTAACCGGAAAGGGAGCCCACGATTGCGTCTCGCCTTACTGGCAGGCCGGGCCGAAACAGCCTCCGTTGAAAATTTCTGACAATGAGAATCCCGCGAAACTCAATCCTGCCGGGCAGCCCACTTGATCGCTTCGACAATATGCTGCCGACCGAATGGAGTTTCCATTGAATCGACATTGTGGCCGAGTTCAGTATAGAAGAACCGCCCATCGTTCAGGGTGTTGATCCAGGCGATGGGATGATCCTTCCCCATCCCTTTACCACCCTTATCCAAAAAGTATTCTCGAACCGGTTCGAAAGTGCTTTCATCCACCCGCAGCAAAACCTGAAAGCCCGGCTTTCCCGTGACCGACTCATCATGATTGGTCCAGTCGGCAGTGTAGAGAAACGAGTCGCCGTGTCCTTTCACCGCCGGATGATTTTTCCCCTTCGGATCCACGACCACCTTTGCTTCGAGAAACTCGGAGTCGCTGTTGAAGTCACAGCCACCCAGTTCGCTGAGCCATTTCCATTCCTTCTGATGCACCAGCGCTGCATGCAAAGCGACAATACCACCGCCGTCTTTGTACCAGTCTTCAACGGACTTCCTCTGCTTCTCATCGAGGAGGCTGGACAATTCGTTACTGTTGTTTAAAACGAGGACCTGGTAATTCTTTAAAATGAGCTGCAGATCCTTGGGAGACTCAGAAACGTCTATCTGCATTCCAAGGTCATCAGTGAGGCGGGAAATCCACCCGTTGATCGCCGCAGTCTCCGGATGCCGATACCAGCCCGTTCCGCCAAACACGAGCACCTTGCCAATACTCGTAGGACTCCGATCAGGTTTTGCTTCTGCTTTCTTTTTATCGTGTTCGTGAGCCTGGAGCGATCCGACAAGGCACAATGCGAATGCAGTCAGCAGAATAAAGATTCGGGAAGTATTTTCTTTCATTAGATGGAGATTATGGATGAGCGGGAAAAATGGGATGGTTGCTTGGAAAGTCCAACACACTTTGGCACATGGTTCTGTCTTAGGACTCCCAGCCTACTTTGTCCGGAAAGATTCGCTGAGAACAAGCGCAACGATCAGGTCCTGAAAACCGTTTCCCTCCTCCTGCACCTCTTCTACGATCCTCTCTACTTCTTTGCGATCGCCAAAGCTGAGCTCACGACCTGTCGCATAGATGAGCAACTTCTCCGCTAGGCAATTGCCAAAGAGCTCGATGTTCTCGACGAGATAGAGCTTTAGATCCGTCACATCCCTCAGCTCAGTGCCATCTTCGAGTGTGCCCAGGGCATCCACGGCGAGGCCGTCTTTTCGCACGACTTTGTCGTCCACTTTTTTATACACCGGATAGTGATCGCGCCATCGACCTACCGGATCAAAATTTTCCAGGGCGAAACCCGGGGGATCGATCTTCTTATGACACCCGGCGCAACTCGCATCCGCCTTGTGCCGATCAAGCAGCTCCCGAATCGATTTCGCGCCGCTCGTATCCGGCTCCACAGCCGGCACACTTGAAGGAGGTTCAGGAACAGGATCCCCGAGCACATTTTCCAAAAGCCATACACCGCGAAGAACCGGTTGGGTATCCACTCCGTTCGCCGTCGCCATCATGACGCTTGCCTGTGTGAGAATCCCCCCGCGACGCCCCCCTCGCTTGAGATCAACCCGCGTCATCTTATCCGAGTTCGGATGCTTGATTCCGTAGAGCTTGGCGTTGCGCTTGTTGAGATAGGTAAAATCGGGATCAATGAATGTTTCGAGAGGATGATTTTTGCGGAGAATTTCTGCGACAAAAAGTTCCGTCTCTTCAGTAACCGCCTTGAGATCCTTATCGTTCCAATTCAGCAGTCGCGTGTCCGGCATGATGTCTGGCAAAAGACGCAGATCAAGCCACTGGCCGGTAAACGAATCGAGAAAGTTTTTCACCCGGCTGTGCTTAAGGAGCCGCCGGGTCTGCGCCTGGAGAACCTTCGGATCCGAGAGAGTTCCATTGGAGGCGAGTTTCCACAGTGTCGAATCGGGAGGAGCGCTGGTCAAAAAATAGGAAAGTCGCGAGGCTAGATCAAACCCATCGAGTGGCCCTTCGCGTTGCCCCCTATAGAGAAAATTCGTTGAACAAAGCGAGGCCCGCACCGCGAGATGAAGACCATCCTCGAATCGATGGCCCTCCTCCTGATGCTTCATCGCGATCTCTAGATATTTTTCCACCTGCTCCTCCGTCGCCGGACGACGAAACGCCTTTTCGAGAAAAGGACGGAGAATCGCCTCCGCGTATTCGCGATCACCACGCCCTGCCCGCTCTCCGAGAAAGCGCGCCGTGATTCTTTTCTGCGTCTCCTCATCGTCATCCGCAATCAAGCGAAGCGGCCCCGTCACCGCCATGCGATGAATGTCGATCGCCGGACCGGTCGCAAAGAGGTAGCACGACATTGTCTCGACAAGGTTTACAGACTGGCGGGCCATTTTCATCGCAAATTCCTTCACTTCCGGAGAATCCGGATCAAAGTCCTCAATGTCGAGCCCACCTTCTTTCCGAATCGCTTCAATCCTCTCCAACCAGCTCCATCCGCGATCGGAGCGCTGATAGCCCGCCTTCATCCAGGCAGCCCCCAGTTCCGGATCCGCGCGAAACATCTCTAAGAGCTGCCCCGCGAGACGCGGCATCCATTCCCGCGCCTTATCCTGATCACTACTCAATGGCGCATTTTCATAGTGAACCACGATGGTCTCCCCTCTCTGCAATTCCACATCGGCCCGAAAGGTTTTCGGCTGGTCGTCGGTCACCGTAAACTCCGCCGACACCGAAAGACCATTCGCACTCGCGAAATTATTGCCATCCGAAGTATGCGAGAGGAGATGAACAACAGGAGTGTGATCTTCACCGGGTTCGTACGCCGAAAGGTCGATCTTTACCTGATACACCCCTGCCACCTTTGCCTCGAATCGATTCGGCCAAACCGAACCACGGGCGAGCGGATCACTGGAGAGAGCCATCCGCAAAACTCCGTCGATCTCGTGACCGGTTGTAAAATTAAGGGTGAAGTCGCCCGGCCCGATTGATTTCGTCTCCTTCTTCACCCGCTGTTGCTCCACCGGAGGAGGCAACACACTGTCCGCAGCAACCGTCGCAATTTCCAAATACTGAGCCATGAGCGGAGGAGATAGCACGAGGCCCTCTCCACTATTATCAAAGCCATGATGCTCCATGTCTGCGGGAAAAGACTGCGGAACTTTGAAGGGAACCTTCAGGGCATCGCTGACCGAGTTTTCGTATTCTTGCCGACTCAGACGACGCAGTACCGTTCCTCCGGGCCGATCATTCGCGAGCAACTCTTCCTCGAGCCAGGAAACCACTGAGGCCAACTCCCCGGCGGAAGGCTGCTTTTTATCCTCAGGCGGCATCTCTCCCCCTTCGAGCATTTCCCAGGCCTTTGCCCAGACCGCCGCCGCATGTGGATCGCTCCAGTCGATCTTGATGAAATCAAGATTGATATCCCCTTTCTCAGAATCGGCATCGTGACAATCAAGACAATACTCGACGAGAAAGGCATCGACGTGCTTCGCAATCGGAGTTGTCTCGCCCGAGACAAACGCGACACCGAAAGCCGAGAGAATCAAAGAGATCAGGGGAATTTTCATGGCAAGAAATCCTGCTAGAGGACGAAGTCATTCATGTTCCGTTTCGCCTTCACGAAGCGCTCTTCCTCTACGCCCATCGCTTGCATGATCGAGAGATAGAGATCTCCCAGCAAAGGCGTCGCACTCGTCTCCTCATCCCGATCAATGGCATGGTGTGCGCCGTGCTTGAATCCCCCGCCCGCCAGGAGAATTGGAAGCCGACTGTTGTTGTGCGTATTCGCATCTCCCATTCCGCTTCCATAGAGAACAGCCGTACTATCTAGAATCGGCTGACCCTCGGCATCCTTCTTTTCATACAGGAGCCGCAGAAACCCACCGAAGCGTGTCACATGCTCCGTTCCCACCTGATTGAACTCCGCAATCTTATCCGAGTCATTTCCGTGATGAGAAAGCCCATGATATCCCGCACTCAGCTTCTCCCCTTCGATTGTGAAAACCTGCCCCTGACCGGGAACCAGCATCGAGATCACCCGCGTCGAATCCGTTTCCAAAGCAAGCGCCATCAGTTCATAAATGATCCCCTCACATTCAAGCGAAAGGTCCGGAGCGACCGGATCGTAGTCCGGAAGAGTGAAATCCACCTTCGCCGTGGGAACCTCGAGCCACTTCCGCTGCTTCTGCACCTTCTTTTCAACATCGCGAACCGAGGAGAAATACTCGTCCAGCTTCTCGGCATCACGAGCACTCACTTCCCGTTTCAGCGCCCGGGCCTCATCGAGAACGAGGTCGAGCGCACTGCCATTGCTCTCAAGGATGTATTCCATGCGCGCCTTGTCCGAATCGGAACTGAAAAGCTTTCCGTAGAGAACGCTGGGACGTCCGATCGCGGGAAGCGCAATCCCCTCCTTCGTATAACTCATCTGCCCGGCACCGGGTGAACCACAGGTTACCTGGAGCGACGCGAAGCGGGATTGATCGCCGATCTGCCTGGCGACGATCTGGTCAAAAGATATCCCTGGAGTTCCCTTTCCCGTCAGAAAATTACTCCAGTTCTTGTGCCCATTGGGCGCACGGTGATCCAGTCCGGAGAAAATTGAAAATTCCTCCCGCAGATCCTCGAGTGGTGCCAAAACTTTCGACATCTCATAGTCCCGACCATGAGTTTTCGGAAACCAGCTCGGTGTGTGAAAACCCAGATAGGTACCAATCGTGACGAGACGTTTCACGGAAACTGTCGCAGCAACGCCCTCCGCCGCCCGAAGTGGACGAAAGGACTCCAGCAGCGGCAGGGAAAGCGCCAGAGAAGAGGATCGAAGGAAATGTCGGCGATTCATGAAAGGGTGGACGAGGTCAGGGAAGGTAGCGTATCCCAGGAACCCGGCTACTCCAAGCCGCTACGTTGTTGCGTGAGGGGTTTGGCGGGGACGGTTGGGGATTTATGGTTTATCGGCTAACGCCTAATATTTCGATCGTGAATTATTGCTGGCGGAAGCCTTACGAGAAATGCCGAAGGAGGAAAAAGCTCTCGCCATACTACGTGAGACCTCTCCCGCCATATTCGGAAATGCGGCGAGCCCAGATGGGAAACATCTCGCCAATCCCCACTTCCACACTCCCATTTCAAATTCACGCAAAATCGCTGAAATCACTTAACCTGGTCCGGAATCTTCACTTTCCGTTCATAGACAACCTTTTCGTCTTCGATTACCTCGTAGAGAAATCCAACAACCGAAGCATCGCCAGAAACGGAAGGCGGGCCGGTCTCGCTCTCTAGTGTTCCGTTGGCGCCGGATCCAGGGGCAATGGGAGCAGGGCTCGAAAACACCGCGTCTCCATTGGTGACTCCTTCCTTCTTGTTTAGAAGTGTGATCTTCACTTTTCCTGAAAAGGCCTCCACCCGGAGATTTCGGATATCAAACCAGTAGTGATACTTCCCCTCGATGAATTTCGTCACTTTATGGGTAACGAGGACCTCTTTGATATCCCCGGCCATTTCTCTCTCCTGACGTTGCAGTTCCTGACTCGCTCCCAGAATCGAGTCTATTGTTAGCGAGCTGGATTCGATATCGAACTCTGCGCCATTTCCCCGCCGGACTCGGAAACCAGTTTTCCCGTCCGCAAGTCGATAGAGAATCTGTGCATCGATCGTGCGCCCATCCTTCGATCGGAGTGAAATCGTAGGCAGGTCCTGCGCCATTCCAGAAATCAAAGACCCAAAGAGAAACAGAAGGAGCAAACCAATTTTCATCTCTCAAATTCTATTGGTACAAGGCGTCGGGCTGGGAGAAAAACTAAAAAGGCTTCCGGGAATATTGCTTTGCTAGGAGCTAGCTCTTATCCAAACAAATCCAGGACCGGCTTGCCCGTGGAAAATTGGGCACGGCTCAATCCGGTATTCGCCGTGGGATCGAACAAGGGAACGCCAAGGGAGTGAAGAACCGTCGCGTGAAGATCCTGCGGGGTTACCGGATTGTCGATCGGATCCATACCGTATTTGTCGGACTCGCCGTAGACTGCGCCACCGCGAATCCCGCCTCCTGCCAGGATAGCCGAAAAACACTTGGGCCAGTGAATTCGTCCTGGAGGTCCCTTTGTCTGAATTTTCGGAGAGCGTCCAAATTCGCCCATGCAAACTACGAGAGTGTCGTCCATCAGGCCCCGATCCTTCAGGTCAGTAAGGAGAGCGGAGAGTGACTGGTCAAGACGGGGAAGGCACCAACCCATTCCGTAGGAACCGCTACCGAATGCATTCCCCATGCCCATGTGACCACCATGCATGTCCCAGCTGGAACTCGGGGGACCTTTCTTCTCCGAAGTCGCTGCACCGGTCCAGCCATTTACGGTGACAAAACGAACTCCCGATTCCACCATGCGGCGGGCCAGGAGAAGGTTCTGGCCAATCGGATGCATTCCATACCGTTCACGGACCGCTGTCGGTTCCCGATCCATTTCGAAAGCCTTCCGCCCTTCGGGCCGCGTCATTCCATCAAAGGCCATTTCGCGAAGTGAGTTCCAGTCTTTGCCAATGGCTTGATTTTCGAGGACATCAGACTCTATCCCCTTCAGTAGATCGCAGCGATCACTCAGTCGATCTTGGTCAACCGCGTCGTAGATCGGAGGCGGTTTGAATTCCGGCATGGAAGGGTTGTTCTCTGCTGACCCAACAAAAACCGGGGCATAGGAAGATCCGAGATATCCTCCCGTTCCAATATTCGGCGCACAAAACACGGGAGGACCAACGCACTTCATGAGCCACGCGTTGGAAACCATATTTCGGGCACTGGGAAGATGCTTGGCCACCACGGAGCCAATGTAGGGCGAGTCGTCCGGGACTCCCTGATTGACTCGCTCGACATATTGCCCGCTGAGCAGGTTGTGCATCGCATCGAAGTGATTACTGATCGGTCCCGGGTGATGCATCGAGCGGATCAGGCAGAATTGGTCAGTTACCTTTGCCAACTCCGGATGCAGCTCGCTGATTTGCATGCCGGGCACCTTGGTGGAAATCGGATTGTAGGGTCCTCTGAATTCTGACGGGGCGTCGGGCTTGAGATCCCAGGTGTCGAGGTGGCTGGGACCGCCGGCCAAGAGGATGAAGATGCAGGACTTTTTCGAGGAGATCGCGTTGCCAGAGACGTCTTGGTCATCTGTTCCCATGACCAAACCGGGGACACCCAGGTTGAGTGCCCCGAGAGTACCCGCTTGAAGCAGCTGACGACGCGATATACTTTCTTTACTCTTCATGGTAAAACCCTTTCCTGTTTGAGGTGGTCCTGCGGTGCCTTGTATCTCGCTTAGGCTGGCGAAATGCAGAACACCTGTAAACGGCAAAGTCACCGGAAGCATGCGGGGCCGGTTTTTGGGATGCCGGGGTCAGTTGACAAACTGATTCAATTCCTTCTCTTTGAGCGACCCAAATCACTGCGCAAGTTTTGATCGAAGCTTCCTGATCACCTTTTCGAAAGCCTTTTCCACAGTTCCTATTTCTTCCTTTGAATCAAAAGTTCCATGTTCACGAATCGCAATTCCTTTCCAAGGGACGTAGTTGCTCAATTAGAAGATTCAGGAAACGAAATCCTCAAGAGTTCCCACCGTAGAATCGAACTTCAGTCGATTCATTCGAAGCTCCACCTCCAGGCGCTTGCGGAGCCACGGAAAATCAACGCCCATCGCTCCGACCTTCCCGGACAAACTTTTTCAGCAGGTGATGCATCGACATCACCTTTTCCGAATACTCGCTGGAAATGTCCGTGGTCTCCTCGATATCCTTGCTCAGGTCATAAAGCACAAAGGATGACACCGGGAAGGCGGCGTCCAATATTTCTTCCGTACTCTTCGGACCATTCACCGTCAGCTTAAAACTCCCCTGCCGAATGGCGAAAGTTCCATTGCTCTGATTGTGCACAATCTCCTCACTGAAAGATGCTGGCTGGACTCCTCCCGTCAGCGACGGATAAAAACTTTCGCCGTCTTCAGCGGTATCCTTGTCCAGATCGACCTCTAACATTTCCGCTAAAGTAGGGATCACATCCGTAAACTGAATCGCCGTGGAACAAGTCCCGCCCGGTTTAATCTTTTCAGGCCAGCGGACGAGGAAGGGTACACGATGCCCGCCCTCTTCCAGTCCACCCTTCCAACCGCGGAACGGGCCGTTGCTGTCCTGTCCATAGACAGCGGTGTCTCCCCGAACCCATTTTTCATGGTAGCCCCTGGTGCGATTGACCGGTCCGTTGTCGCTGGTGAAAAGGACGAGGGTGTTCTTATCAATCCCGAGTTCGACCAGCTTGTCCAGAATCCTGCCAACATGGTGATCAAGTTCGACGACAAAATCTCCGTAAGTCCCGGCGCGGCTTTTTCCGACGAATTCCGGATTCGGCACGATCGGATTGTGCGGAGTCGTCATCGCGTAGTAGAGGAAAAACGGCTGATCGGGGCGGGTGCGGACTGCCGTCTCAACGAATTCGCAGGCCTTGTCAGAGAGTATCGGGACGAGGCGATCCATGGTGTATCCCTCGGCAATGATGTTGTCATCCCGGCCATACCACTCGCCGTTCCTTTTTAGCGCATCCTCAGAAGAGATCGTAGGAACAACAGCCGCCCGATTGTTCTTAATAAATGTGGCAGGGTTCATCTCCGCAGATCCGGCGGTCCCAAAGGAAGTATCGAATCCGTAGTCAGCAGGACCTTTCAGGGCCGGAGAAGCAAAATCGATTTTGGAAAAATCCTGGTAGTTGCGATCGACACGAATAATCTGCCGCTCGGTTTCGCTTTCCTTGCGCAGCTTCCAATCGATTCCCTGATGCCATTTGCCAACCAGCCCTGTGTAGTATCCAGCACCCCGCAACACATTGGCCATCGTTTTCCGCCCGGGCTCAATTAGAGTTCCACCCAAATTGGCGAGATTCCCACCCGATCCCAGGCGCGTCCGCCACATGTAGCGACCGGTCAGAAGGCCGTAGCGAGAAGGTACGCAGTATGAGCCCGATGAGTGGCCGTCGGTAAAAGTCAAACCTTCACTTGCGAGTTGGTCCAAGTTCGGAGTCGGAATTCTGCTGTCCGGATTGAGGGCGGCGACATCGCCGTACCCCATGTCGTCGGCGAGGATAATCAGGATATTGGGAGGTGTTGATTTGTCGGCTGCGGAAACAGTTTGCGAGACGGCGGAAGTCAGCAGGATCAAGAAGAAAGGCAGGGTGAATTTTGTTATTCTCATGGGGTTCTTCGAACGGGGACAGGACAAAGAGTAGCCCATGATCTTGAATATGAAAACTGCGTCCCGGCGGTTCACACTGCTTTTCATTGACTCCATTCCTCTGATGGGTTCGTAGCGCATTCCCCATTTTCAACTAGCGGAGAAAGTTACATTCTTCACGCCCCCCGCAATCGTCCAATAGTGTTGAACCAAAGACCAAACCCTGTTACATCGTCCTTTTCCAAATTTCAGATACACCCACCATCTCATGTCAAAACTCACCATCGTCGCCAACATTTTTGCCAAGCCGGACCAAGTCGATCTGGTAAAAGCTGAGCTGCAGAAGATCATCGCCCCCACTCTTGCGGAAGAGGGCTGCATCAACTACGACCTCCACCAGGACAATGAAGACCCTGCTCATTTTCTCTTCTTCGAAAACTGGGAATCCCGTGAACTTTGGCTGGCACACATGGAGCAGCAGCATCTGAAAGATTACGCAGCCGCGACCGAAGGAGCAGTGGAGAGTTTCACGCTCCATGAAATGACGCATGTGGAATAGACTCTGTCGATTCAGCCCTCCAGTGAAGGAGGGCCCGGCCCGAATGGGTTTTGGGGTTTCCAATCTTCGTCTGGCTAAGTGCCGGGCGAATCGCCCCTGGACCCAAATCGCTGGCAGCCCGCTTCGCGGTAAAAATTAGAACGCCGGGCGGAGCGCCCAGCCTACAGGATCCCGTGACGATTCGCCCTTAATGGTAAGGCGAACCATCTGCTTGCTCTTGCATCAATACCGCCGCAGCGGCAATTTCACAGCAACCCAAATCCTATCCTAACCACCAAACTCCTTCCGGAGGATGGCCGCTGCTGCAGCCTCGTTGCGCAATTTCTGATAAGCCTCGTCGACTGGCACTGTTGCACCCGAACCGGGGGCAAAACCGCAATCCGGATTCAGCGTGATTCGCTTCGGATCAATCACATTGGCGGCCTGTCGGACGCGGTCGGCAATCACTTCCGAAGAATCAATCTGACCGGGAGTCACGTCCACACAACCGAGGCCGATTTCGAGGTCTTCACGCAGATTTTTTAACACTTCAAAATCACCGGCACCCGGGGTGGTGAATTCCATCGTCAAATGATCGACCTTGAGTCGGTTCAGTTGGTCGAGGATCGCATCGAACCCTCCCTGGTGTCCCACTTCTCCACGGGCACGACCACCGGCCCGTCGACAAAGATGCTCGGCAAATTTCGCATCTCCCGTCCCTTCGATAATTCCGTTTACCACTTCCACGGCAAAATCGGCGGCTTTGTCAGGATCATCGTATCCAGCCCTGACCTCGGAGTCGACAAAGAGACAAAGGTGAGGATCATCGATCTGGATAATATCCGCTCCCGCTTCAATCAAAAGCTCAACCTCGCGACGCAAAATCGGAACGCAATCTCGAACGAAATCATCGCGATCCGGGTAAGCGTGAGAGGACTTGTCAGGATCCCACATGCGCTCACCCAACAATGCCGGAGAAGGAACCGTTGCCTTGATTTTCTTGCTGGTGATGGACTGCACAAATTGGATTTCCCGGGCGATGAAGCCCGGGGTTTTCGGGGACAGCTTATCCACCACCACCGTCATGGGGCGACCATCGGACGGGTTGGTGCTCAACTCGAATCCATGAGCCAGTTCGGCAATCACCCCGATGTAGGATTTTCGGCGCCACTCCCCGTCGGTAATCACATCGATCCCCGCCTGCTCCTGAAGAGCAACCACATAGCGAATCGCGGCGTCCATTCGGTTCTGCCTGTCTTCCGCGGATACCTCGTCATCGCCAAAGATCAGATCTTTAACAAAGTCGGGCCTCGGCATCGAACCGACGACAGAAGTTGGAAACAATTTTGATGAATTCATGATTGGTCTTTCCAGTTGGTTTGAGCGTATTCGAAATCCTGCTGAGTATCGATTTCTATATATTCGTTGGCCGTATCGGTATGGCGCATCTCCACGCCATCCTCGACCATATCCTGTAACAAATGAATCAGGTAAGCCTTCTCAAATACCGCAGCCTCCCGAAAAGGTTTCCCGGAAAATTCCGCATGGCATTGGGCGAACTGACGCTTTAAAAAGTCGGCACCTTTGACCGAAAATCGAGCCACGCCGGTGTATTCACCCCAGGCTTCCTCCGGTTTAATTTCCCGATGAATCCGGGTGACGACTCCATTCTGAACCGTGATCTTTTCAGCGTCATCGGCAGGGTGCTCAGTCCGGTCCTTGTAACGCTCTACCCATCCCGTATCGGCTGACAAAGTGATGTCGTGCTCGCTCGCCAGTATCCCGGAGATTAAATTCGAGGAATAAAGCGTATCGGAATAGCAACAGATGAAGGGCTGATCCATCAGATCCTCCGCATACATCAAAGAGGCCAGAATATTGTTATTCGCCCAGTCATCATTGTGACGAAAAGTGAAGTGGGGATACTCCTTTCGAACGGTGTCGATGAGGTAGCCTCCGATGAAACAAATATCCTCGACTCCATTCTCAGCGAAGGCTTCGAGATTCCAGTCCAGAATCCGTTTCCCCTGAACCCGGGCGAAACACTTCGGTTCATTTTCCGTTGTCGGCATGAGCCGACTACCGCGTCCGGCCCCTATAAAGATTACTCTCATTTTTTTTAGATGGTTTTTCGCCTCCGCTGCGATTCCACAGGAAGGCGCTGATAATTGCTGCTGCGAAAGCGCATCCTGCCCAGAATCGCAGGCCGACTTCCCAGCCATGTGAATCTACAACATGACCGGTCACGTAATCGCCGGAGAAGGCTCCCATGTAGCCCATGAAATTTACAAATCCCACTGCCGCTGCAGCGGTCCCGCCTCGTGCAAAATCCATCGGCGCTGTTCCCACCAACAGGACTTGAGGCCCGTAAATACAAAACCCGATTAAGACGAGCAGGATCATAGGAATAACCATCCCGCCTCCCGGCACCACTGCCTTGCTGTAGAGAAGCGTGAGTCCAGCCAGAGCGAGCAGAAGAATCACAATAACAGGTGCGGCACGACCGCCGAACCAGCGATCCGTTACCCACCCCGAAAGAAAGGCGCCGGCTATTCCACCAAGAGGGAGAACCGCATACTTCAATGCTGATTTCCCGATTGCTCCACCTTGAGTTTCGATCATGTGAGAAAGGCCCCAGTCGAGGAATCCATAGCGGCAGGCGTTGAGTAGTCCGAGCGATACCGCCAGGAACCAGAGCCAGGGATTCGTCAGGGTCACCAGAAAATTCCGTCCGATGCTGCCGGTCTTCTCAGGCTTTGCGACCGGGGTCTGACCTTCTTCCGTTTCGCTGGCTTCCTCCGGAGTCTCCTTCAGGAAGATCAGCATGTGAACGCAACAAAGTGCGAAAAGAACCGCCGGAACATACAAAGCCCCACGCCAGCCAAACCACTGCGCAGAAAATCCGGCAAGGACAAAGGTAAACGCCGCCGTTGCCTGGTAGCCGGTCCCGATAATGCCGACAGCTCGTCCCCGCTTTTCGACCGGAAACCAGTTTGCAGCCACGCGCATGCATGGAGTCCAGCCCAGCGCCTGAAAGTAGCCGTTGCAGGCCCAGATGAAGATCAGGAAATACAAGGCTGCACCCATTCCAAAGGCGACATTTAATCCTGCGGAAACCAGCATCCCCACAGCAAGCAGCTTCCGGGCCGATATTTTCTCTGCGAGCTGACCATTCACCAGCTGCCCGAATCCGTAGGCCAGCTTCAGGCCGCCGAGGATCAAACCGATCTGGGCTTTGGTAAATCCGAATTCTGCTTCGATTCCGGGAATGGCCGCAGATATATTGGTCCGGCAAAAGTAAAAGGAACCATAAGTGATCCAGAGAACCCACAGCACTCCGTATTCAGACCGATGGAACGGTGACTTTGCCTTGGTGCTGTTTTCGATTCCTCCCATGAATGACGATGGCCATCCGAACATAGTTTCAATTTCGGCGCAACTCTGAATCCGGCGCATTCAGTCTGGTGGGCTGTTCCCCTTCATTCCGACCTGGCAAGAGTCTAAGTTCTGTAATTTCAGGGAGAAAATCAGTGGCTCCCGATTGGGCGAACATGGTGAAGCGTCCTTTGATTCTCCAGCCCGCAGTGAATGCGAAAAAGGTCGGTCGCCGCAGTCGTAGCGCCTTTCCGGAGGCTTTTAACTTAACCGTGGAACGGAAACTTGAAATGATTGCTCCCACAATGTGGAACTTCCCCAGCTTAGGTATTTTGATTGCCAATGAGCTTTCAGATCTCCGCGCGGAAGAACGGGCCACCCGGCTCGAAAAAGGAGATAAGGGCTCGGGCGCTTAGGACCAGATCAATGTCGGAGCGAGCGTTTGCCTACCCGCTGATCCCTGTTTACAAATAAGAAGAACCCCGCCAGTTTCCCGGCGAGGCTCGATCCACTCACTTGCCTGTCGTGCCTTCACACTACACGCCCAGAAAAACAGCCTCTTCTCCGAGGAAAAGTCGCCGGTGATCTCTCACAAAATCCTTGAACTCCTGAGCAGGCGTTCCCGTGATTTTCTCCACTGTATCGGTGACTTTGTCGAAGTAACCTTCCTGGTGATCTTGCGCCACGTAGTAGAGGTGACTTGCCAGAAACTCAGGCGCCCCCACTTGATTCACGAGGGTGTCCTTCCACTGGGCTTCAGGCAAATTAACGTATTCCACCGGGGCCCCAATCTCGACCCCAATGACATCGGCGATCTCCGGGATCGTAAACCGCTCCGGCCCGGTCAGCTCAAGGCGTTCTCCACGATAGGGTTCAGGATCAAGAAGCAACTGCACCACTACTCTGGCGATGTCGCTCGCAGCGATTGGCGCCTGCCCACGGGATCCGTAGGGTAAATAAATTTTTCCTTCCGAGGCAATCCCTGCCGCATTGAAGAGAAGAAAGTTCTCCGCGAAAAACGTGGGCCGGATGTGAATCGCACACATTTCCGAATGGTCGAAAATATGCTCGGAGAGCCAGTGCTGATGTGAAAGAGGACTTCGAGCGCTCTCTCGAGCCGTGATCTGAGACATGTTCACAATTGCTTCCACTCCCGCCGAATTCGCCGCCAAAGAAAGGTTGGCCGTAGCCTCCACCAATCGATCAAGTTGCGGCGGGTAGGCAAAGTAGATCCGATCCACTCCCTCAACGAGTTTGCGAACCGACTTCATGTCATGGACATCGCCGAAGACCGTCTCGGCCCCGGCCTGCCGGATTCGCTCCGATCGATCATCCTCCCGCCGTATGACGGCGCGGACATTGAGTCCGGCCGCGATGGCCTGTTCTACGACAGGCATTCCTGTTTTGCCTGTGGCTCCGATTACTAATGCTGTTTTCTTCATTCTGGTTTTTCCTTTTCTCTGGTTCTGGTTTTCTGTTTTAGAGTTGTATATACAACTTAATAATAAAAAGAGAGATCAACTCACTCCTTCAAAAGTTTCGCCCGGGCTTGATCCACCGCCCCGACAAGATCGATGGACTCATCTTCGCCGAACAGTTCACGGGTTTCTGCCTGGGCGGACTCCCAGCGTGGCAGTATTTCGAGTAAAAGTTCGTGCCCTTTCTTGGTCGGCACGAGTTCAAGGGAGCGCCCGGAACTGGGTTCGCGAACATCGACAAGACCGCTTTTACGCATCCTATCGAGGTTGCGACTGAGAGTGGACTTCTCGATGTTCAATCGCTGACCCAATATCGTTGGGGAAATCTTTTCATTCAGGACAATTGCCACCAGCATATTTCCCTGGGCAGCGGTTATACCGATGTCGCGATAGGCGTCGTCGTAGATGGAGTTCACGGTGCGGTTGAGAAAGCGAATTCGCATGGAAAGGCACTGCTCCGCTATGGTCGTGGCTGCTTTTTGAATCTTGCTGGGCTGGTCCTTCTTCATACGGTTAAAGTTGCATATACAACCTTTGTCGATGAGTGCAAGAATAGCTTACGCTTTTTTAGAAAATTTCTGAATCAACTGTCCAGGATTACTCACCACGATCGTCAGCTCGGCGCCGAACGCCGCAACGCATCACTCACAAGCTGCTCGCGAAATGGCTGGTCGCTGGGCTTGTCGAAATTGAACGAGGAGGTGAATCATAAGATTCCAGGTAAGCGAAATCATCTTGTTCTTCCTACCATTCAAAAATTACCCGATAAAAGCTTCTGCCTTGATCCATTGGAATACCAACACGAACGGAGCCCGGAGTAGAGTCATCAATGGATAGTCCCGGCACCGCCTGCCAACTTTCCTGTTCGGAAATTCGGATGGCTATGGGATACCAGGAAGAAAGATCGCTGGATTCCTCAACGATTATGGTGAGATCTTTCGGGTCATTGGTGCCGGATTCGAGGGGCAAGGAAAACTGATCGCCTTCGATTGTCGGTGTGCCCGGGAAGTTGTCTAAATAAGTTCTCACATTGGATATGCTGTCGTCATCGAGGTCTTCCTCTGGAGCAGTATCCGACATATCCGGGGTCTGATGATAAGTCTCCAAAAGAAAGCTCTCATAAGTTGGCGCGAGTTGAGCGATCCAATCACGAATCAGAGCCTGATCGGAGACCGGCAGGGTGTCGGATGGCCGCATCCGTGTTCCCTGTTGTGGCGTGGCCCGGTTGATTTTTTCAAAAAGGTAGGATCGGGAAGGAGAGCCGGGTTCGACAAGCGTAAGTCCGGGAACGAAATTGGATGCTTGATCGAGTAAGGCCGCGAGACTGTTACCCTCTGTTAAATCAAGCCCACCAGAATTTTCAGTATTTGCCCTGTGGCAACCAGTGCAGTTGTTGCTGAATATAGTCTGGATGGAGTCGTAAGATACACCCGGCGTGACCGGGATACTTGAAAGATCGTCGCGCCCTTCGCCACCATCCCGTTGACCGAGCACGATATCCCGGGTCGCCATTTGATTGGCAATTACCGAAACCGCAATTTGAGAAGAGGCATATAAGTGGCGGTTAGTGTCCTCTGCCGTAACGATTGTGTAGTCTGTATTTGTATTGCCCAAAGGTATATAAAACCGACCGAAGGCATCGGTGGTGAGGCGATGGTTGTGCCCGCTTGGGGGAAATGGAATCAGATAGTCGCGTCCACCGACGAAGGGCGTTGCGACCCCGGAAGAGAATAGACCAAGATCCACGACGATCGGGTTGCCATTAGGGATCGTGACACTACCTGATATCGCCGTGCCGCCAATATGGAAAGTCTCCACCAGAGACGTACCCGTGATTTCATGAAGCAGCGTCTGATATCCTGTGCCGGAAATTTCAACAATCACTGAAGGCCCGGTTAGATCGTGTGAAACATTCGTGACAAGGCGTCCAGATGCATTGATGGCATGAGTGGAAATGAGATCGCCGTTTGACTGAAGCAAGGAGAGAACAGGAGGAATCACCGGAGCGGATCCTGTCCCGGCATCCAGAATCGTCACATCCATATCCAAGGTGGAAGGCTCTGTAATCGTGATCGATTCCGTCGAAGTGTGGGAAAGATTGCCAGCATCGGTAACTGTCAGCGAAACCGGATAGATTCCCGGTGAGGCCCAACTGTGAACCGGATTAATCTCAAGAGATTGATTTCCGTCTCCGAAATCCCAGAGATGCTCAACGATCGCAGCGGTGCCTGCTGTGGAATTGGAAGTGAAGCTTATGGAAGTGTCAATGTGTGCCGTCGTAAGCGAAGAGGAAAAGGAAGATACCGGCGGATCGGATATGGTTTTTCGATATCGCTCGAGCCTGTAAAAACCTCCCAGAGAATTATCTCCGTTGGTTGTTGTATAATAGAGATTTCCGTCGGCATGTAGTTCGAAGTCCACGGCTATCGCGCCGTTTTCCCAGTAATGAGTTCCATTGCCATCAGGAATCGGAGTCGCGGTATCAAGATCTGCCCCCGAAAGGGCAAAGCGAAGAATACTGCCGTTTGGATGCCAGCGGGACAGATATAAGGTCGGACCGCCATTCCAGACAAACGGTCCTGATGTGGCGATGACAACTCCGACATGGGAAGGCGATCCGGAGTAGAGAATCCGGAAATTGGGATCGGTCGGATTTAAAAAGGCTGTGTCGCCGGCGGGTCCCCAGTTTCCATTGGAACCCCGCTGAACCCATGCGAGTCGATCGGTGGCATCACCATTTTCTGATACAAAAAGGACATCGGCCCGCGTGGGGTGAAAGGTAAAACGAAACGGGTTTCGAAAACCCTGTGCCCAGACCCGGGACCGAATCGAAGCGGGGTTGTTATCGTAGAAAGGATTTGTCGAAACGCCTTCACCATTGGTTTTCGAAATTCGCAAAATCTTCCCTTCGTAGAAATCCAAATCCGTAGGACGGGTCAGGTTGTCGTCATCCCCCAGAGCGACAAAGAGGTGATCAGGATCGAGAGGGTGGAAACCGATGTCGCCACCTTTGTGAAAGGGGGCGGCTCTGGGCAAGCCTGAAAGAAGGATCAGCGGAGACTCAAGTAAGGTCAAACCTGCGTTCGCCGTGTAGCGGATCAGCCTTTGATCCGTGGTCGTGGTATGGAAAAGGTAGATATGCCGGTTGCTATCAAACTCAGGATCCAGCGCCAAACCAAGAAGGCCTGACTCCACAGAAGCATCCACCTGACTGCTCAGATCCAGAATTACGGAAGGTGGAGTTTGAAAATCCCCCGAGCCATCGGGCTGATAGAGCAGAACCCGCCCCTGCTTTTCGGTCACGAAAAGTCGACCGGCAGAATCGGACTCAATTTTGGTCTTTCCATTTCCGCTGTCGATCCTGTCGGTCGTAAAGGTCGGGTCTACCGGAGCAGCAACAGCTGAAAGAGTAAACAGCAGTCCCAAAATCGTGTAGATACGCAGCGCCATAGATAGATAATTCTTCGAAAAACAAGTCGCACAGATTATGCGATTTTTCGAGAAGAGATCGAAGGCAGGGTGAGATCCAAGCCCCCCAATCGTACCGTTCTCAACAAAGCCTACGTCCCTGCCCAAATTCTTACTCAAGGTTCGGAAGGTGTCACCAGTTGATAAAAGCGCTGCTTATCAGGATCAGCCTGCACATCTTTGACTGTGATCCTGCCATCGAGGGCCTGCGCGGGGACATCAGTCAGAGTGGTCCAGACTCCGGAAATCAGAGAGGTGCGAAATTGAACGGCATAGGTCTTCCCGGCCACCGCATCAAAAACCAGGGTGACCTCTCCCTTGTCGTATTTCTGCAAGTCCAACTGAAGCCGGCTGTTCGAGTCGAGGGGATCGGTTCCCGCTTGAAACTCCTCTTCGTTGGTCATCCCGTCGCCGTCCAAATCCTCCTGGTCATCCGGAACGTCCGGGTCGGTTCCATGGGTATTTTCCCAGGCATCCGGTAAGCCGTCGTTATCCGTGTCGCTCAATCCAGTTGAGCCGGGTTCCGGAGTGGGAATCGCGGCCATCCAGTTGACGGGATCATTGCCATACTCGGAGACTTCCTTCCGTTCCAGGGAAAGGCCATCGCCATCCCCTCCAAGGGGCCAGGGAGCAAAATCATCAAACTCCACCCGTTCCAGGTCGACGTAGGGGACGAGTCCGAAATCCGGCCCCGGAGTGGTTTGCGGTCGGTCCGGTCGCTGCAGCACTAACGTTTCCCCACCATTGTCCAGTTTGCCGGTGTATGGACCGAAAAGGATGAGGTCGGAGCCATAGCGGGATTCAAAGGCGGCCAGCGCGTTGGTATCCGTAACCGGATCGAAGCTGACGACGAGGACATAGCCCCCCGCCCCAATTGAACTACCGGCAGGAAAATCGAATTCAACTCCGCTGCGAAGACGCCAGCCATGGCTAGGGAAGGCCGGGTCATAAAGCGGTACCGGACTCAGGCTCTGGTTATGTAATTCAATGAACTCATCCCGCACATTGTCATCGGGGCCGAGAGGTGGCGGGTGGTACATGATCTCCGAGATAACGACCGGTCCGACCAGCGGCCCGGCGTTGGTCAAGCCTGTGCCGCTGCGGAACTGGTTGAGATTGTCCGGCTGATCGATGCCAAAAGTGCGTCCTGCCAAGGCCGTAAAATCGATGCCCACACTGGTTTGATAGGGGCCGAAGGAAACCCCGTTGAAGGACGGACCGATATTCACCTTACCCCGGTACCCGTTCGGCACCCCTCCGGGTGCAGAGATCAAATGCACTTCGTCACCTTTGGCAGAATTCAGGGAAAACGGAATGTCCGCCTCGCCGCCGTCATTGAATTGGTATTCGTAAAGCACATGATATCCTCCCGCCGGTATCGTGGTTCCGTTGGGGATCTGGTATTTCCGGGGTGTTCCCCGGGCATCACTGAGCCACCAACCACCGATATCCACTGGATCCCCCGTGGCATTATGCAACTCGATGGCATCTTCCAGGGGAGCATCGGTGTGGGTCAACACCTCGTTGATAATGATGTCGGTCAGAAGACGGAAATTGGCTTCCCCGGGTGAATCCGTTTCCGGAAAGGCAAAAATGTTCGCTGTTCCGTCCGGGAAACGCCCCTCGGAAATCCCAGGCCCTTGCAGGCCAAAAGAAAGGGCGTCAATTTGAGTTCCCTCGGGTGCGAAAAAACCGATCGCTTCACCGGAGGCGCGCAGGCTGAAACCAAGGTGATTGGCCCCGAACCCGACATCTTCGTCAGCCACCATCTTTTTCCAGTTGCGGGGGGCTGATCCAATAAAAGATAAAGGTGGGATCGGCGATTTCTGAAAATTGGTCAGGTCGTCAGTCAGGAAATAACCGCCGACCGAAACCGGGACGCCCCCCATATTAAAGAGTTCGATCCAGTCATCACCGGAAGAGGGATCGGCCATCCATTCATTGATCCGGATTTGTCCGGGGTCCCCGAGGGCCGCCGAGATGTTTGCTCCGCCCAAAGTCGGTGTAGTCAGTGTCCAGTTGGCGGCGCCATTCGGAAAACGCCCGATAGATAAATCGGTCAACTGAAGACCGAACTCAATGAAATCAACCAGACCACCTCCGTTGGCGGGCAAGTCAAACAGATAAACGGCGTCCCCATTGGCGCTCAGACCAAAGCCGGTATTGGTAGAGGAGATTGGCAGGTCGCCATCAAAACGTATCGTCAGAAAATCCCGGGCTGGCACGACGGATCCGGCGGGAAAGACCCAGCGACGGGGATCCGCCAGAGAGTCGCTCAAGCTCAACCCCTCAAGATCGACCTGGCTATCGGAGGAATTATAGAACTCGACCATGTCGGGGAAAATGCCGGGGCCATCTTCCAGGCTCGCATTGTCTGTCAGGACCTCGTTGATCACCACTCCTCCGGACTGTGCAAACACATTGGAAACTCCCGGGGTGGGCATTGCCAGAGCCATGAGCATGCTTCCGCCATCCGGAGAGTAACCCAGCGAAACGCCCCTGGTCTGTGGCCCGTAGACCACATGCTCAACCGTGCCTAAGCAATGATCCAGCAAGGCAATCTGCCCCTGCTCCGATCGTAACTTGATATCAACATGACCTGCTTTGCGACTGCCATCGGCCGTGAAACTGAGAAACCCGCCGGGGCCTACGAAAGTGGCGTCTCGAAAGGTATGCATGCGGGCATTCCCGATGGGTTTGTTTGTCAGAAACATGCCAGCCATGTCAACGACCTCCCCTGTAGGGTTGAAAATCTCCACGAAATCGGCCCCCGACGAGGCATCGCCCTGAGCGAGCCATTCGTTGATCCGCAGCATGTCGATCGAGCCAGTGGCCTGAACGACATTGCTCGCCCCCAGAGTGGGATTGCTTAAAAGCCACTTTCCGGAGAGCGCCATCCGACCGGCAGTCTGATCCGGGAGTTGATGGCCGAACTCAATAGAATCAATCAATTGCCCCCCGCTGGCGGGACTGTTCAGCAGATAGATTTCGTCGCCGCCCTGTTCCAGGGTAAATCCAGTGTGCAATCCCGATGTCCCATCGTCATTGTTGGCCAGCAGAACCAGGTAGCTTTGACTCGCCATGATCGTCCCGTCCGGAATCACATACTTGTCAGGATTACCCTGGCTATCTGTCACTCGCATTCCGGAAACATCGACGGCAGTGAGAGACTCGTTGTAGAGCTCGATCATGTCCGGGTATGTGCCGAAGTGTTCGACCGCAGAATCATTCCGCGCAAGAACCTCGTTGATTCGGATGGTCGGTGTGTCGGCCTGGACAATCCAGGTTCGAGACTCGGTGAGCTGATTGTCGCTTTGCCAGACTCCTGCAGAATTGCGGCCCCTGACAGAAACCCGGTTAGTGCTTCCCTCCGGCAAATTGGACAACTGGATCGGAGTTATGACAGGGACACTGGCACTGAAGGAACTGCCATTGAGGCTGTATTGATATTCAGTGATGTCATCGCCTGCAACCGTCAGGGTCGCCGAGTTCATCCAGGTCGGCGAGCGGGGTTCCCCGGAGATGGTGGCGAAACTCTGCGAGGGAGTCACGTGGGCGGAAATTACGCCCTCAAGGTAGGAGCGACGGTTGCCCATCCAATTCTTAAAATTGTTCCGACTCGCAGCTGAAGCGTAGTGCCCGAGGACCTGGTCAACCAGCGGATCAAACTGCGCCGCAGAAAAGGTCGTGCCGATCAGTTCCGCCAGCTTGTTGTAATACAGCGGTTCAATCCCGGGATGATGGAGGAAGAGATTCATCGCCCGCCACATCCCTTCCGAATCTCCTGATATGGGACAGCAGGTCGCCCGGAAAATGTCCATCGTGGTCCTGGCAGTCGCACTGTTGCCCTCTCCCATAACGGTATCCAGATCGTGGTATATGAAGAGCGCGCGTTTGTCCACGTCTCCGGTGTAAATCAAGTAGTCATCATTATTCCCCGTGTTCATCCCGCTCTCGTTGTTGGCCATTATATTCATCACAGCCAGATGGGTGATCCATTGATCCACGTCGGCATGCTCCCGAATGGACGAGGGATCGTAAGGTGAGGCATTCTCACCGGCCACCTCCAACATGTTGATCAGGGAGGTCCAGTCGTCCTCGCTCTCTTTGCTCGATTTGAAATAGGTGTTGCGATACGCATCCGGATCTTGCCCCCGATAATCGAAGTTGGGTGGCCGGATATCGCGGACAACCTTGTAAAGCTCACCGTCACCGTTTTGGGGATAATGGCTCTTCGCCCAGTCGCCATTGGCCGCCTCGTTGGCCACATAATGGCCGAAGGTGGGAGCTCCCCCTCCGACCGGGGTGGCGCTGTTGTTGAACAGAAGTTTGACTGCCGTGGAGTTGGCGCCATCGGCCCCGGCTTTCTGAGCCAGGACCGCTCCCAGATGCTGGGTATGGGGGCTGCGTGAATTCAGGTTGATCGCGGCCACTCCCTTCCAAAGATCATCACTCCTGAAATTGACCCGAAAATTGTGGGGCACCAGAGCACGACTCCCATGTCCCCGGTTGCGGATACCAAGGAGGTGATGCGCGAGAATGCCGGAACCATCCAGACTGATAAAGGTGGCGTTGTATTGCGCGTCACTTTTGCGGGCGCTGCTCAATGTGGTGCTCAATTCCTGCGCCTGGCTCTGGGTTTGGATTATTTTGTAAACCGGACTGGCCCCGTCGAAGGAGTTGTTGAGATCGTTATCGACCTGGTAAAGCGGATTGAGAATATTCCCCAGGGTCCCACCACCCTGGTCCCCTCCGTTCAGGACTGTTGAAGGCCAGGATCTAACATTCCCCTGCTCGTCCGAAGCTTTAAAGTAGTACTCAATGACCGTATTGTTGCCGTGAGCAGGAAGCACCACACCCCATAGTCCATCCCCTGCCGCACCGTCCCCATTCTGGCCATCATCAAACATCGCTTCAGAGGTGAAGGCCGTCGGTGAACTACTGTCCACTCGCCAGTGAAGCCTAACCCAATCCAGATCGGCCTGATCATCAATGATCCGCGCACTGACCCGGACGGAATCCGAGGAAGTCGGAATCAGGGGGAAATGGCCCGGAGTCACAATCAGGGGAGCGATGTTGCTGTCCAGAACCGAGTTAACCAATCCCGGAGTACCCTGGTTGGGAATACTTGAAGCCCAGCTTTGGCCGTGTTCATTGGGCAGGGTCGGATGAATCAATTCAAGGGAACTGCCAGAGCCGTCATGCTCCTTAAACCAGATCCAACCACGTCGGCCAAAATCACTGAGTCCACGCTGACGCCGGGCCCAATCGCCTTCATCGGCGTAGGTCAATTCATCGATGCGTTGCCCGCTGGCATCCTCGAGTTCAATCCGGTTTCCGCTATTGCTCAATACGCCTTCCCACCCCCCGACCACCGTGGCGGTGACTCCGGGGTACTTGCCGTTGAAAGTAGCGACATCAGCCGCCACGACAAGGTAGCCACCCGCGGGAATAGTCGTACCCCCGGGGAACAGAAAACAGACACCGGCCTTTAGTTCCCAGTTACCCACGTCCACATCGGTCAATCCTGCATTGTGGAGTTCGATGTATTCATCCAGGACATTCTCAGATGAGGGATGATACATGACCTCATTGATCACGATATCCTGCCCCCAACCCACGGCTGTTCCGAGAATCAGGATCAATGTCCCGACCCAACTTTTGATGATTCTTTCCGACCTACAGAGCATTACAGCTTTATTTGCGCGACCCAAGTCGTGCGTGCTGTTTTGATCATCCATTTACTGAGGACTTCGGCAAGCTCTTAAGCCCGGACTGAAAGGCAGCTTTTCGATCAAAAGCACTCAGTCGAGAATGGCACTTTATTTATGAGTATCTTCATTTACGAAACATTTCTTGCTAACGCTTCGCCTGGAGTGGGCTTCTGACACTACCCTTATCAACACAATCTCTATTGGACTCAGATGCTGTTCAGTCTCCGAAAGACTTGAAGGCAGAGGACTTCCATAGCTCTCTTTTGAAGTCGCGAATCGGGGGGCGAATCTGGTATACTGTCGGAGAAATTCCATCTCAAGCCCGACAATATGAATACCCGAACTACCTTTACCATCTTCGCCCTGGCATCCGTCGCTCTTCTCTTCGCATTGAATCTCTTCTCCCAGGAAGATCGAGCTGCGCCAACTCACGCCTGGGAGCATTTAGCTTTCGAGGTAGGTCATGAAACCTCTTTGAAAGATCTGGAGCTGGCAGAAAAAATCAACCAACTCGGAAACGATGGCTGGCAGTTGGTTGACGTCGAAACACGCAGCCAGATGGGAAACACTTCGTCGGTACTTTATTTTTTCAAACGGCCGAAGTAAGGAACCGCCTGCAATCCCAGCCGATTCCGAAGTTTGCCCCCTTACGCACCCCCCGGGCCTACTTCGTCAGCTCCACCATGGCTTCGGCGAACCCTTTTCCGATCCGGGTCATGATCCGTGCGGAGCCGAGGTAATGATACTCGGCGTTGGAGACACTGTTCCGGAGAATATCGAGTTCGCGTTCGTTGAAGGTTTCCGCGTAGAGCTTGTCCAGCGCGGCACGCTGTTCCCCGCGACTCAGCTTGCCCGCCTCGCGAAGACGCTTCTCCTCCTCCTTGATTGGCTTCTCCCGCTTTCTCAAACTCGTGACCTCATAGTCCCAGAATTTCTCAGTGAGAACAGCTGACACATTCCCTTTGAATTCCGGCATCGATGCCGGTGCGGCCATCGCATCGCGAATATTCTGGTGTACTCCCTGGTAGCGCTTCTGATCGGGACCATACAAGCTCGTCTCTCCGTTCACGCCGATTGCCCCGATCACGAATGGCAGCTTTGGCACTGAAAGGTCCTTGCGCACATCGCGAATGAACTTCGCAAGGAGATCACTGTAGTGGTCGTATCCGCCGGGCTGATCCCGGTTAGGGTAAGTGCCTCGATCGACCATGTCGTTCCAACCCTGGAACCAGACAAACCCTGCCAACTCGTGGCCCGCCTTTGTATCATAGTCAGGATAGACCCGGCTTGGATCTGCGAGAACTCCATTCACGTGCTCCATCATGAGCTGGTAGTAGTGCCCGGTAGCTTTTACTTTTTCGGCCTTAATCACACTGATGTCTTTTTTCTGCTTCGCGAAACCCTCTAACTGCGCTTCGTTAAATTCGTAGGGCGGCGCACTCGGAGGACGGAAATCCGTATTCAGACTTTTTCCTCCCCAGGAAGTCTTGATGATCAAAATCGGCTGGTCCGGCATCAACTTCTGCATGTATAGCCCGAAGGTGTACTCGGGACCGATCTTGGGGCCTCGCGGTTCCGCTCCGTAGCCGACGCTCAGTTTCCCGATTTTTTCCTCCTCCGAGGAACCAATCGAAGTAATCCAGACATTCTCACAAACGCGCGGCTCACCTTTGCCATCGCGTATTTCTTTGAGAATCGCAGCCGTTTCGGGAGCGTAGGCCATCGCGTCCATCGTGTCGATGTGGGCGTGCCCCTGCATGTTTGACTGCCCCGCGAGAATGAACACCTGAAGGGGGTTTGTCTCTGCCGCAGCGTGGGACACGGTCATTGCTATCGCTACCAAGAGGAACCGCATCGCACCACACCGCTTCCAATTCCCGGTTCGGATGCATCTCTTCTTTTGGCTTACTTTAAATTTCATCATTCGAGCGATTTCTGATTTCCGCTCGATCCTGAAACGATTCCGGGAAGAATGCGACAAAAAACCAGCCAGCATTTCTGACCGAAGGGAAGCGGTGTGTCTTTCGGCTTCTTGCTTCCCTGAATTATGGCATACTGCGCAGACGCAAATGAGAAAGTTATTCCATCTAATCCTTTCGCGGGCATTGATCAGCTGCTGCTGCTTCCTCGCAGTTCTAGGTGCCGCCGCTGGCTCCCTGTCGCATGCACAAGAGGAGGGGCTCATCGGGCACTGGAAGCTGGCCGTCGATGTTTCGGATTCTTCAGGAAAGGGGAACCATGCGCAAAACCACGGGGTAGAGTTTGTCGACGGGGCTGCGGAGTTTGATGGGATCGCGGATTACCTGGAGGTGGGGCACGAGGCTTCTTTGGCACCGGGGACGAGCGATTTCTCCGTATCCCTGCGGGTGCACACGGAGAGTGCGCTCGAAGATGTCCTCGGCGACCTTGTCACGAAGTACGATCCGGTCATGCGGAAAGGCTTTGGTTTGAGCATCATCCACCATGCGGGGGTGACGGGAAGCCAGGCGAACTATCGCAACCTGCACTTCGGGATTGATGATGGAAAGGCGTCGAAAGAGTGGAGGGATGAGGGGCAACCCGGCAAATCAATTTTCACCCACTGCATGGCGGTGCACGATGGCGGGCTCTACGTCGGGACAGTGGAAGGGCGGACGAATACGGATCAGGGGCATGTCTACCGGTATAGCGACACGGGCGAGTGGGAAGACCTCGGGGCGCCATGGAAAAGCAACGGGGTGACTTCGATGGCCAGTTTCAACGGGAAGCTGCATGTCGGGGTGTCGCGGGTGCTGCTCCACTACTCGGGACTGGAGCCGACGCTGTCGCATCATATTGGAGGAAAAGTGTTTCGTTATGACGAGAACGAAGATGGCGGCAAGTGGACGGAACTGGGCCAATTGATCGGACTGGACGGGGTGAATGGATTGGTGATCTTCAAGGGCCAGCTCTATGCGACCGGTTTTTACCAGCCGGGATTTTTTCGATACGAAGGCGGGACAAGCTGGACACAGCTGGCCTTGCCCGAGGGTGGAGTGCGCACCGAGGCGATGTGCGTCTTCAACGGATCTATTTACGCGACTGGGTATGACGAGGGAGTGGTGTATCGCTTCAACGGTGAGAAGTGGATCCGGACAGGATTGCTGGGGACGGCGACGCGGACGCAGGCATACTGGAACGGCACGAAATGGATTCCGACGGGACTAAAGGGTGATGAGACAGGGACGCAGGTATACTCCTTAAGTGTTTATCAGGGAAAGCTGCATGCGGGGACATGGCCGGAGGGAAAGGTCTACCGGTATGAAGGTGATGAGAACTGGGTGTCGACGGGACGATTGGGGGAGGAACAGGAAATCATGGGAGCCAACGTCTACAATGGGAAACTCTACGCGGGATCGCTGCCGATGGGAGAAATCTTCCGCTACGACGGAGACGAAAACTGGAATTCAATGGGGCGTGTCGATTTTACCAGGGACGTGATTTATCGGAGAGCTTATTCGATGGCGGTGTACCGGGGGAGATTGTTCTCGGGAACTTTTCCTTCGGGGCGGGTGCGGTCGTTCGAGGCAGGGAAAATGGTTACCTACGATCGCGAGCTTGCGAGCGGGTGGCGACATATCGCTGCGGTGAAGGAGGACGGCACCTTGAAGCTCTTCGTGGACGGAAAACAGGTCTCGATGTCGAGCGAGTTTACGACGGAAAGTTTTGATGTGAACAATGAGGCGCCACTGCGGATCGGATTCGGACAGCACGACTATTTCCGCGGGAAGATGAAAGATGTCCGGCTTTACGGACGAGCGCTCGAATCGGGAGAGATTGCCGGAATGGCAGCGGCGAAGTAGCTCACATCGACGACACTGAAGCAAGCGACCTTCAGAGAAGGCTTTTTGATTGGAAAGCGCCCGATCAATTAATTACCCGACCAGTTCCCGAATCGGCTTGATACCGGAATCGACAAGGTAGTGCGGGCGCCCTGTGTTGTCCGTCACCGTCGTCTGGGTCGGATCGATTCCGAGACAATGATACAGCGTCGCGAATACCTCCTGAAACTTCACCGGGCGCTCGGTCGGCTCGCCGCCATCCTTGCTCGTGGCACCGATGACCTGCCCGGTATTCATTCCTCCGCCCGCCATCAGCGCAAAACTGGCCCTTGGCCAGTGATCGCGACTTTGGAGTTTGTTGATCTTCGGCGTCCTCCCGAACTCTCCCCAGACGACGACTGCCACATCCTGATCGAGACCTCGTTCGTGTAGATCAGTGAGCAGTGCGGAAAGCCCCTGGTCCAGCATCGGGAAATCTTCCCGGGCTCTTTTGAAATTGAACAGATCCGCCGTTCCGTGCCAGTCCCACCGACTAAAATTCAGGCTGACGACCCGGGCTCCCGCTTCGACGAGGCGCCGGGCGACCAGAAAATTCCGGATCATCTTGGGAGGACCATCGTAAGTGTAAACGGGATCATTCACTCCGTAGCGCGCCACGACCTTCGGGTCTTCCCTGGAAAGATCCAGGGCATCCGTCAGCTTCGATCCGGTGAGGATATTCAGTGCTTTCCGGTGAAAGACATCAAGCCCCGAGCTTTCGCCGAGTGCTTCAGTGGCCCCCTGAAATTGCTGCAAAGATTCCCGGAGTCGACTCCGGTCCTCAAGACGATCGAGCGACATTCCCTCCAGCGAAAGATTCTTCACCTTTGCCATCGGATCCTTGTCGACCAGGTTCATTGGAGCGTGCGGGTATCCCATGAATCCACCTCCGTAGGGATCTCCCCAATTGCCGCCCTTCGACGGATACATCAGAGAAACATTGGCAGGCACATCGGGAAGCGATCCTTGCAACTTCGACGAGTAGGCCCCGAAGTTCGGCCATCCTCCCGGAGGAACAACTCCTCCCCCCGCTTTCCGTCGTCCCGTCATGCATTGATGAGGATCGTGACGCCCCTCGCTGTCTGCCAGGGAGCGAATGATTGCAAACTTGTCAGCACACCGGGCGAGTTTCGGAAACAATTCACAAAACTCCATCCCCGGCACATTGCTCCGTATCGGCGAGAACTCGCCGCGAATCTCACTCGGGGCTTCGGGCTTCATATCGAACATGTCAATATGAGGTGGCCCACCGGGAAGGAAAATATTGATGACCGATTTGTGAGAGCTGCCGATCTTCTGAGCCTCCTCCGCCGCGAGAAGCTGCGGCAACGACAATCCGCCCGCGGCCATTCCGCCGACCCGGAGAAAATGGCGTCGAGAGTTTCCATCCCGCCGATTTGGCCTGTCACGCAGTTCAAACATAACCTGAATAGGATCATGCCCTAAGCGCTCTTTGGCCAGCCTGTTTCTAACGGGATTGCGGAATGATACAGAATCGGATCCCCCTATCCTTTGTCATCGCCAAGCGCCTTTATCCCGTCAGCATTAGCCTTGCCATTATCTCGCGATCCCTGTTGGAATAGTCACCCATGAAGATCGAGAACATTCGAGCGCTGCCCTTGCGGGGAGGAACCCCGGACGGTGGTTGGGATGAAAAATCGCTCGCGCTCGATACGAATCTTCACACTCTCGTTGAAGTGATTACCGATGAAGGCGTCACCGGAATCGGGAGTGCTTACACCTCGGCAAAACTGGTCGAGGGAGCGATCGACGTATTGCGACCCCACCTGATCGGAGCGTCCGCTCTTGATCCGGCGGCAACGACGGAACTATGCCATCAGCAAACTTTCTGGCAGGGCCGGGGTGGATCGATCACTCACGCCATTTCCGGGATCGACATCGCCTTGTGGGACATTCTCGGGAAAGTGACGGGACAACCGATCAGCCGCTTGCTGGGTGGAAGATATCGTGACTCCATCAAGCCCTATGGCTCCCTCCTCATGGACGAGCCTGAAAAACTGCGCGCCTCCCTCGAAGACGGCATGAGCCGGGGGTTTCGTGCCTTCAAGATCGGATGGGGGCCCTTCGGTCGACGGGATCGCAAGACCGACGAATTGATCGTGAAGACCGCCCGCGAAACCATCGGGCCGGACAATGAATTGATGGTCGATGCAGGAGGGTCCGACGCCCTCTGGCCGCACGGATACAAGTGGGCCCTAGAGACTTCGAAGATGCTCGCCGACTACGATGTGACCTGGTTTGAGGAAGCGCTGCGCCCGGATGATCTCGAGGGTTACATCAAGTTGACCGAGAATGCCCCGCTGCCGATTGCGAGTTGCGAGGTGTTCACGCGACGTCAGTCTTTTCTGGAATGGATCGAGCGAAGGGCGGTTGACTACATTCAGCCGGACGTCACCAAGGTCGGTGGGATCAGTGAGGAATTTCGTATCGCACAGTACGCCGACGATCATTCCATCCTCTTTGTCCCGCACGGTTGGAATACCGCTGTGGGACTGGCGGCGGACTTGCAGTTGGTGGCCGCGGTTCCCTGCGCCCGCTGGGTCGAATACATCACTCCAGCTCCCTACATTGAAGAATTGCTGGCGGAGCCAATTCGCCTGAACGACGACGGCTTGATCACGATTCCCGACAAGCCGGGACTGGGACTCGAATGGAACCCGGACGGCATTGCCAAGTTCACCGGCGGAATGAAACTGACTCCCTCCACGATTTGAAACCCCCACTGCGATGACTCTACTCGACTGGCTGATTGTTCTGATTCTGAACGGCGGAGTCGTCGCTTATGGGTTCTATCTGGCCCGGGGGACAAGCACATCTCAGGAGTGGTTTCTTGGAAATCGATCCCTGATCTGGTGGGCCGTTGGCCTCTCCATGTTCGCGACGAATATCGACAACGCCGATATTGTCTCCTTGACCGGAACTTCGTTCAAAGAAGGATTTCACATCATCGGAGTGCATACTCTGGGCTCCTTCACCGGAGGGATTCTCGCCGCCTTTTTTCTGGTGCCGGCCATGGTCCGGGCCGGTCACTACACCAACGCCGAATATCTCGAAGCTCGTTTCGGCATTTCGACGCGAGTGCTCAGCGCAATTATTCAGATTCAATACCGCACCAGCATGCTCGGGCTCATGATCTGGTCGGTCTATCTCTTGCTGACGAAGTTCCTCGGGCTCGATTCAAACATGGCCTGGCTCTTCATCACTGGACTCGTGATCCTCGCGGCGATCTACACTTCCTGGGGTGGATTGAAGGCGGTGGTCTTTACCGATGCAATTCAGGGAGTCGTCATGTTCATCGGGATGGCTGCGATTTTCACAGCAGTTTGGAAGGCCGCGGGCGGTTGGTCCGAGGTGAAGGCTGCTCTGGAAGCTGCCGGCCTTCAGGAAAATGGCCAGCCCGTTTCCGATCTCGCACACATGGGGAAATACCGCGGGGACGACGGCACCACTTCCCCCTGGCTTGTCTTGCTGGGATGGATCATTATCGGCGGCGGCTACTGGACCGTGAACCATACCCAGACGATGCGACTGCTCGGGGCCCGTTCGCTATGGGATATGAAAATGGCCGCGCTCTTCGGAGTAACGATCAGCATTCCCATCATGGTCGGCTGCTCGTCGATTGGGATCATCGGTCGATCTCTCTTTCCGGATTTTTCACCTCCCGATGCTCTCTACCCTCACCTCGCTGACCTTTACCTGGGCGTCGGCTTCAAGGGGCTCGTTGTCGCCGGCATCGTCGCCGCTGCGATCAGCACCTTCGACTCGATGGGATCCTCCCTGTCAGCCGTGTTTACTCGCGATGTTTATGCTCGATTGATCGTTCGAGACCGGGAGGATGCGCACTACGTGAAGGTGACCCGCTGGGCGACTCTCGCCATCCTCGCGATCGGGTTTGCCTACATTCCGTTCATCAGTGGGAAGGATACCATGCTGAAGGCCTTCCTAACATTGATCCCTGTTTTCGTGACGCCTCTTTTCACAATCTACCTGCTCGGCATTTTCTCAAAAGCACATCCGCGAGCCGGAGTATGCGGAATTCTTACCGGCGCGCTCTACGGGGTCGTCGCACTCTATGATCGCGAAATCGCGGATGTCGATTGGCTTGCCTCCTGGTTCACCAATCGCTGGGTCGCCCTGTGTTGGTCTCTCGCCTTCACCCTGATCGGAGCACTGGCTGCGACCCTGATCTGGGGTAAGTACCAGCAGGAAGAAAAGGAAGCTGCTTTTGCAAAAACGGAAGCCGGATGGCTGGAACGCAGCCGGAAAGCATTGACCCCGTTGCCGGAACATCGGTTCGCTGACGGAATTCCTCCGCTCCTTCGGCCCGGCCCGATTGCCGCAATCCTCGTCGCAGCCACCGCGATTTGTCTTTTTGTCTGGTTCTGGTGAACTGGACTTCCCGAATGAACACTAACTCATCAAGCGCACTATGAGCAGCAGAGCCGAAACCGAATACCGATACGAAAAACTGACCTGGCCCGATATCAATGATGCCGTCGATCTGGGCAAAGTCTGCATTCTGCCCTGCGGAGCAGTCGAGCAACACGGCCCGCACCTGCCCCTCGACGTCGACCTCGTTTGTCCGAATGGTGTTGCTTACGGAGCTGGAAGAAACCTTCCTAGCAAGATTCTCGTCCTGCCCATCGTCGCCTATGGATACACGGGTCATGTCATGGATTTCCCGGGAACGATCAACAACGATGTCGAGCATTTCATCAATCACGTGCTCGATATTACCCGCTCACTGGCCTACCACGGCTTCAAGAAAATCATCCTTCTCAACGGGCATGGCTCCAACATGCCGAATCTCGATCTGGTAGCGCGCCGCACCAATCTGGAAACCGACGCCGAGTGCATCCTGACGGGGTGGTGGCAATTGCTGACAATCGACAAAGACTTTCTGCCGAATTGGCGGGAGAGCAAATTCCCGGGCGGTTGTGCTCATGCATGCGAACTCGAAACGTCGATGTATCTCTATCTCGACGAGGAAAACGTCCGCAAAGACCTGATTAAGAACGGTGATGTATCCTTTAACGAAGAAGGCAGTCCTTTTAATTTCGTCGATCTGTTTCAACAAGGGCCGGGAACCGTAGTTTCCTGGACGAGTTCTTATTCGGAGTCCGGTGTTCTTGGTGAAGCAGAACTGGCCACCGCCGAAAAGGGAAAAGCGGCTTGTGAGGAAGCGGTGAAACAACTGGTCGAACTCGTGAAGTATTTTCACCCACGACCAAAAGATCAGAGAAAAGACCGTCACCGAAATCCTCCAACGATGCCTATTCCGTGGAAGCAGCAGTCGCAAGACGGATCATGACAGGGCCGGATGATTCGGGCTGGAAGTAGCTCAGGAGTGGACCGATGCATCAACGCGGTGGCTGGGCATTCATGTTGAAATGAAATTTCTCAGGAGTAGCAGTGAATCCTGAGCTACGGTTGAGTCATGAAAAAATACCTCGCCACGGTTTCAATCTATTTGCTTTGTGGAGTGTTTGCCAATTCACACGGACAGGAGAATACCCCCGAACTTAACTTGAGTGACATTGCACAGCTCGAGCAGAAATTTTCCGCGAGCGGGGATACTAAGGAATCGGGAACAAAAAAGAAGGGAAAGAAGCGAGCCCCACTTCCGAAGCTTCACTATACCATCGTCAGTAAACAAACGGACATGGTCCTTTCGATTCATCACGGGCTGAAGCGCGATGGAGAGACTCTACTTATTTGGCCAAATTCAATGACCGACTCCCAGAAATGGGAAATAAGACCTCTTGAGAAACAGTATATCCAACTGGTAGCCAAGCATTCCGGAATGCCGGTTGGTGTAAAGGATAGTAGCAAAGAGGAAGGGGCGAAGGTGGTTCAGCTTGCAGAAACAGGGAAGCCTGAACAAATCTGGAAGTTGGAAATGGATCCAGATGGTTACGCAAGATTCCGGAATCAGCTGACAAGAAAACATCTGACGATTGAGAGTCAGGGGCAGGGAGCGCACCTGGTTCAGAAAAGGAAACTGGATTCCGACGCCCAGAAATTTCGATTGGTCGTCGTTGATTTTGACTAGGGTTGAGGCTGGAATGAGGGGGCTGCCCCATTCCAAATGTTGGTTAATTCTTCAGAAGGTCAAATTACGAAAGGCTTCATAGAGGATAAGGAAGGTTTTTGACATTCCTGTCCGATCTTGTGGGGGCAGGGTCTCGCGCTGGCTCGCTCTCGAATCTGAAGAGCACGAGACGGTGCCCCTGCGACTGGGCTGCGAAGTGGCTCGCTGTGCTGGCATTGCAGGAGGAGATGCTAACCTTCCCCTGCCTTCGACGATACACCTATGTATTCCTCAATTGCCGCTTCAGTTTTTTGATTAGCCTATTAAACCTCTTCACCTTCCGGTCCTGCTTTCGTCGCTTGGCGCTTTTGAACTTCCTTTTGATTTTTTGAAGCTTTTTAGAGAGGGCGCTGCGTCGCGCTGCGCGGGCCGCCGCTGCGGCCGCGTCGATCGCCGCGTAATCGGGAGCCTCGACGGCCCCTATGTCGAGGAGTTCGAGAACGATGCGGGCGAAGCCACGTTGGTCGGTGGGGAAGGTCGAGGTGTCAGCTGCGAGGTCAGGATTGAGTGCAGGTGAGCCGCGCAAGGGCAGCATGGTCTCCGTTGGACCGCCGTTATCAGCGAGGGAGCCCAGGAGGGCGTCGAGTGGGCTTGCGCTTGTGCCGACAAATTCTCCCGCCGGAAAGGCGACGGTCGAAGCGGCTCCAGTCGCCAATGTGTTGTCCCCGATCAGGTTAATGCCGGTCTGGGTGACAAGGTTGTCGCGGTTGATGTCGGGCCCGTTGCCATCGCTGGTGTTTCCCAGTCCGGCGAGATTCCCGGCGACGATGCAGTCATTGAGGAAAATGTCTTTGGACCCACCTCCACCAACGGCAAAGATTCCGCCACCATCCCCCCCGCTGTCGCTGTCGCTGTTGCCAGCGCGGTTCAGGGCAATAGTGCATTGTGTTAGAGTTAGTGCACTGCCGCTAATATATATCCCGCCGCCGTCTCCGCCATCGAATCCGGAGCCGTCGCCGGCGCTGTTGTGGGCAACGGTGCATTGCTCCATAGTCAGTGGGGAATTAGCACAAAATATCCCGCCACCGTTTGCCCCGACTCCACCGGAGTTCTCGCTGATGCTGTTGTGGGCGATGGTGCATTGTTCCAATGTCGCAGTTGCTTGATTATTGAAGATTCCGCCACCGCCGCCGACAGACTGGTTGTGGGCAACGGTGCATCGCTTCAAAATTAAGGTTCCTCCTGAATTCAAAAATCCGCCGCCGCTGCCGCCGGCGCGGTTGTGGGCAACTGTGCAATCCTCCATGATTACTGTCGAACTGCGAAGGATGATTCCGCCGCCATTTACAGAGCTATTTCCTCCGGAAATGGTCAGCGACTTCATCGTGACTTCAGCTCCATTAGTGAATTCAAAAACCGCAGAATCGTCCAAAGTGGGCCCGTCGCCAGTTTTGTCGCCGCTGATGGTGATGCCACCGGGGAGGGCCGATGCGTCGATAGTGAGATTTCCAGGGGCTCCGAGTGGTCCGAGCTGCAACGGGATCGTCGCCCCATCGAGGTCGGCGTCGAACTCGATGATGTCGCCAGCCATCGAATCGGCAATGGCTTTTCGCAGTGTGCCGACCGTTCCATCGTCGGCAGTTTTGGTGACGGTAAGAGTCGCTCCGTCGGATAGAGCGGGTAGAATTGTGAGGCAGAGACTCAGGAAAAGTGTAACCCAACTGGGATTAAGCTTGGTATAGTAACTTTTGACGTTCTTCATGAGTAGATAGACTTGTAGCGGTTCATCCAGACAATACAAGGACTAACCGATCAGCAATCGTGAGGACAGATGTCGGGATAGGGTTACCAGTGATGGCTATTGCTGGGATCTTCGATCTCATTTCCAAAAGGTATTTGGAATGCGAGTTGCGGAGGCCTTTTTTAAGAAGCCACTTCAACGATCGGCCGCTTCCGTCAGTTCTTTGACTGGCGCCCTACCCAAAAAAATACCTATCGCCAATTGGGACTTCTCGCGCGGAAATTCAAAAAATCTGAGTCGAAGTGGATTTCCCTGAGAACGAGGGCAAAGCCCCTTCCAGCCAACAAGGCAGTTGACCAGGAATTTGGAATCAGATACAGCTCTTCCATGGCAATTTATGGAACCGCACTGCTTTCAATCTGCCTGCTGATCGGGTTGGCGGTTGGCAGACTGCTGGGTTGGGCCGTTGGTCTGGACAAAAATATTGGAGGTGTCGGAATCGCGATGCTTTTGCTCATCCTTCTCTGTGATCGATTACAGAAATCCGGTCGCATTGAACCGCCGACTGAGCGCGGCATCGCATTCTGGAGCTCCATTTACATTCCCATCGTCGTTGCCATGGCAGCCAGTCAGAATGTAATGGCTGCCGTCTCGGGTGGCTGGATTGCGATTGTTGCCGGAACTCTTTCTGTGATTGCCTGCTTTGCGCTGGTCCCGATCATCAGCAGAATCGGAGGCACGAATCCTGAGGATGTAGAAGCAGAGAACACTCCGTCATGAAGATTCTTGAATTCCTCCAGCAGGACGTCCTCATCAAATACAATCTGGTGACGGCATTCGCTGTCATTGGAATCACTGTCTGGCTTTCTTATGTGGTTTCCAAATATCTCACGCGAGGTCGAATCCACGGCTCGGCGATCGCCATTTTTGTGGGACTGGTTCTGGCCTACTTCGGCGGAATGTTGACCGGAGGAAGCAAAGGAATCGCAGACGTTCCCGCGCTCGCAGGGATCGGACTGATGGGGGGCGCAATGCTCCGGGACCTGGCCATTGTCGCGACCGCATTCGGAGTGCGGATGGAGGAATTTCGAAAAACCGGCCTCAGTGGAATCCTCTCACTCATCGCGGGAATCCTGATCTCATTTTTCATCGGAGCCTGCGTAGCCTATGCCTTCGGATACCGGGACGCGGTTAGCATGACAACGATTGGAGCTGGCGCGGCGACCTACATCGTTGGGCCGGTAACCGGCGGTGCCCTCGGAGCCAGCTCTGATGTCATGGCACTGAGTGTCGCAGCCGGATTGGTGAAGTCGATTTTGGTAATGATCGTCACTCCCTTCGTCGCTCCCCTCATCGGCCTCAACAATCCCCGTTCCGCTTTGATCTTCGGAGGCCTCATGGGCACCACCAGCGGGGTTGCCGGAGGCCTCGCCGCAACCGATCCGAAGCTGGTTCCCTACGGAGCGATGACCGCAACTTTTTACACGGGCTTAGGATGTTTGTTAGGCCCCTCACTGATCTTTTTGGTGATCCGCCTGATTGTAGAATAAGAATAGACAATGACAGAACTTGAATTGATTTCACGCGCCCGGACTCACGGCGACAAAGTAGCTCTTCACACCAAAGCGAGGGACTTCAGCTATGCCGAATTACTGGATCGCTCCGCGACATTGGCCGCTTCATTCCTGGGGGAAGCCGATGACCTGGAAGAAGCTCGAATAGCCTTTCTGGCACCAGCCGGCTTTGACTACATCACCACCCAATGGGCCATTTGGAGAGCCGGTGGCGTCGTCATGCCGCTTTGCCTTTCAGCGACCGAACCCGAACTGGAATATGCCCTGACAAATTCCAAATCGAGCCGGGTCGTAACGACTCGTGATCATGCCGACAAAGTAGCTGACTTGTGCAAGCGTCTGAATCTCCCCCTGACAACCCTCGAAGATATCGATGTCGTTTCTGAAAAGCCTCTGCCCGAAATTTCATCGGATCGACGGGGAATGATTCTTTACACCAGTGGCACCACCAGCAAGCCCAAGGGAGTGGTAACCACGCACGCAAATATTCAGGCGCAGATAGAGAGTCTGGTCGAAGCATGGGAATGGCAGTCGACGGATCGGATTCCGCTATTCCTGCCTCTCCACCATATCCATGGAATCATCAATATCGCTTCCTGCGCCTTGTGGAGCGGGGCAAGTATTGAGCCGTTTCCTCATTTTACCATGGAGACGATATTGCGAAGAGTCTCCGAAGGGGCCTACACCGTTTTCATGGCGGTCCCTACCATTTACGTCAAACTGATCCAGGCTTTGGAATCCCTTCCCGAAGGTGAACGCGAGAAGATCATCCTTGAATTTTCCAAGCTGCGCCTGATGATCTCCGGCTCCGCTGCCCTGCCCGCCAGTGTCCATGAAAAATGGACGGAGCTGACCGGCCAGAAATTGCTGGAGCGCTATGGAATGACGGAGATCGGGATGGCGCTTTCCAATCCTTTCCATGGAGAACGCAGGCCGGGTGCCGTCGGTCAAGCGCTGCCAAAAGTGGAGGTTCGACTCAAATCCGAAGAGGGCGATCTGGTGACAGAAGAGGACGAAGCCGGGGAGATTCAAGTTCGTGGCCCCGGCGTGTTCCACGAGTATTGGAATAAGCCCGAAGTCACGGCAGAATCGTTCGATGATGGGTGGTTCCGCACCGGCGACATGGCAGTGATTGAGACGGGCTACTATCGAATCATGGGGCGCTTGTCAGTCGACATTATCAAGAGCGGCGGCTACAAACTTTCCGCTCTCGAGATTGAGGCAGCTTTGTTGAACCATCCTGCGATTTGTGAATGTGCTGTCATCGGCGTGAACGACGACACCTGGGGTGAGATGGTGGCTGTGGCAGCTGTATTGGAGGAGGGCGCGGAGCTTTCTCTCGATTCCCTCCGGGAATGGTGCCGCGATCAGCTTTCGACTTACAAAATACCCAAAAGATTACTCTTGGTGGATTCGCTTCCCCGCAATGCCATGGGGAAAATCACCAAGCCGGCAGTCCGCGAATTATTTCAGTAAGAAGGATTCACCCAGAACTTGAATGCCCAGCAGATGATGAGAAGGCATTTTGGTATCTCCTTCAACGACGGGCACTTTGCCATCTCTCTCGAGATCGGATTTCTTTAATGTCCAGATGACATCCTTCTCGCGGTTGATCTCAAAAGCCTGCACTTCATTGTTCGTTCCTTTTTTATGGTGATAGTCTGAGTTAATCACGACCATGTTACCGTTTTTGAGAACGTGAGCCCCTACCGGATACCAAATCTGAAAACCCAGATCGTCTTTGTTATTCAACTCCCAGGTGATTTCGCCGGCAGGTGAAATTTCAATCATCCGGTTGGATGTAATACAAGGAACCAGAGTGTTGCCGTTTTCCAAACGGATCGCGGTAAAAGGTCGGTCGGTTTTTTCCAATTGGTATTGCCAAACAGTATCCCCACTCGAGTTCAGCTCGAGAATTTTCGCTTTCTCACGATAGGAAATCAAATAGGTGCCTTGAGACGTTTTACGCGCCTGCATATAACGGGTATGAGGGTTTTGGCCGCCATCCGGTAGATCAATGGATAAGGTCACCTTGTAAGCTCGGTCGACCTCGAGAATTTTTTGATTTCCGCAATCGAGAATCATCACCTTGCCTCCCTCCAGAGGCTGGCAGGCGTTGATCTCCTGTTTCCCCTTTTCTCTTGGAACTTTGAAATCCCACACGATTTGTTTCGCCGCATTCACTTCGCGAACCCCAAAGCGATGAGAAAAAAGGACATTCCCATTATCCAGTTTCCAAACATCGTGGACGAGTTCGATATCGGGATCCTGATAATGCCAGACGATGCTATTTTCCTCATTCAACTCCACCAAGCCTTCTCCATAACCGATCATCATTCGATGCCCGGGGCTTGCCGCTAACAGCAGTCCAAAAGGCATAAAGAAGAGAAGCAGAAGGCAGTTGGATAGTTTCATTGAATTTTCGTTGAAGAGCTGTTTTGCCTAATCTGATTCCAGACCAAACAGAGGCAAGAGGCTATTCATCCGCTTGAATCGGGAACGACCCCGCAAACTTCGGAGCTCTTCGATTGATGTATGCCTTCGTGTTGAAGGACCAGATAGCACTGACATGGCCGATATGTTGGGCCAAACTGGGAGTGGATACATATACAGGGACATTGTGACGTCCTGCCCAACTCCCAACCACCGAATCAATTCCTGCGAAGCCGGATTCCGTAAGCCTATGCCCAAGTACCCCCGGATCAGAGAGGAGTCCGAGGCAGGCCTCCCGCGAAAAGATAAGGGCCTGACCTCCCCACACCAAATTCTCGTCTAATCGACGCCACCCTGCCTGTCCGGAAGTGTAGGCGCGTGAACAAAACAACGAAACCACACAAGGTCCTTCCTCAGGCCAAAGAAAGTCTTCCATGTATTGCCTCAGTTTTCGATGGCGGAACATTACGACATCGTCTTGAACAATCATGAATGCCTCCGCTTTGGGCTGACGCATTAGCAGTTCGCTTAGTGCCAGGTACCAACTGGGCCAGGCGCCTACTTGAGGATCACGACGGGTGACTTCGAGATGAGAAGGTAGCGATCCCAGATCGACTTCTCCATCGACAAAAATTCGTGGACTATCCCAGCCCGCTTCGACGAGGCAATCCACACAGCTTTGAAGGGTCGCCTGCTTTCTCGGCGCTGTCGTCACCCCAACGGCCCAGTTGGTGACGCGTTTTCCACGTCTACCTTGATCGGGCAAAGGAATTAGATCGTCCAAATTTTCAATCTCAAGCCCGCTTTGGCGCTCCGTTTCCTGCTCGATGGAAATATAGTCAGATTCGTCCGGAATAAATGATCTCGCGATTTCTTTCAGGGCCGGGGGCGTATACTTGCCAAACTCCGTCAGCTCCGATTCGAGGGCCTTGTGCGCTTCCTGATAGAGGAGTGAAGCGACTGCTGGATTGAGAGTCTCTCCGGTAGGTTGGTGCCATTGTTGGCAGGCCTGACATATATCCGGATTGACCTTGAAAGAATCGTGATCGCTTAGTCCGACGAACTCTTGCAGATAACCACATACCGGCTGCCCTGATGGGGGATTCTTCCGGTAGCAACAGTTGCTTTTAAACTCGTGGCTCATCGTCTCGCGACTAATTCCTGCTTCAAGGTTTGAATGGCGACCGTCCAGGAATGTTCGTTCAAAATATATTCCCGGGCAGCATCGCTTTCGCTTTCGATATTCATTCCAACGATGGCTCGCAAGGTGTCAGCCAGCGCTTGAGGAGAAACGATGTGAGCAGCAACAGGTCCGGGACCCGTACTGACAATTTCAAATCCTTCAGTAGGAGCGGTCTTCAGAGGATTGTGTTCATTCATGGGCGCTGCGTCAGTTGTGACCAGCGGTAACCCTGCGGCCTGACATTCCAACAATGGAAGCCCAAGTCCCTCAAACCGGCTCGGCTGCACACATACATCACCTAAATCATAAAGTGAATTATTGTCATCTTCGGCTACGAGCCAGGTGATGTTGCCGGGCAGTCGTTCTTTTGGTGGTAACTCTTGTGATGTGATGACAAAGCGAAGCTCCGGCGCGAGATGCGCCGTTTCCAGAATGGTGTCGAGCCCTTTTCTCCGATAGGCAACGGGATCACCGTTCGGATAGCTCAGCCAACTGCCTCCCCAACCATTGACATAGAGAAAGCTCTCGCAAGTCTTGCGTTGGCGAAACTTGAAACGCTCAGCATCGATCGGCCATGGGAGATAAATAACTTTCCAACCGAACCCATAACGTTCTTTCCAATCGATAAGCATCGTTTCGGTCTGACGCGTAGGGCAAAACATGACATCGACAAAAGATAGCCAATCCATTTCCGGTTGAAGCCACTCCCAGTTGGCAAGGCAGGCAATCCCGGCGCCCGCATGAGCAGCGATTCTCACGAGTTCCGGTATTTTCGGGGATTCAATGAACAATAACCAATCGAGCTCTCTGCAGTATTCCCTTAGCTCATTTTCATCTACCCGCTCTTTCGGGAGACACAAAATCCTGTCACGAGGCAATTCAATTTGCTCAAAATCGAGCGGGTTCGGATCTTCAGGAACGATCCATCGAGAGATCAAACCTTGCTTCACAAGGTCCCGGTTTTGGTAACCCAAACCAGTGGCGGTGTTGCAGCCCATCAGGCCGACTCTGCTTTTTTCCGAACTCTCCCTCCATCCCGGGATCTGGTCTACGCTGGAGACAGGGGTGGCAAAATTCCTCAGATCGGCATTGCCTTCAAAAATAGACGAAGCACCTTCGCCGTGTCCGACGAGTGAGGGAGTATGGTAAGCAATTTTTTCCCCCATTCTTGCTGCCCAACCTGCAACCACTGCGTCATCGCATTGATCGCTCATGTTAAG
>OJCB01000061.1_pt1 | contig 48535 bp, 37 predicted proteins | sample 1591501 | NCBI WGS metagenome assembly OJCB01 (sample SAMN05416813, study PRJEB24817) | seawater metagenome | isolation source: Sea water | place: Canada:Atlantic | collected 2013-07 | reverse complement strand
CGAGATCAGCCTCGGTCTCGTGGGCTCGGAGATGTGTATAAGAGACAGGCATCCGGAGGAAAGAATTGATCTCACGAACAAAGAACCCGTAGATGAATCCAATCGGAAAGCTGAGCATGGAAAAGAGGATCGCCAGCCCCTTCCACAGAACTGCTCCAAGGGAATAGCCAATACCGGCAAATACTATCGCAAAAATAAAACCGAAGAGGATTCGGAATCCGAGAGTGATTCCCTCGGCAATGGCCTCATGATCCTTTCTCGAGGGTTTGCATTTCAGGCAGAAGCCTCCATTTGAGTCAGCCGTCGATTGCATAAACTCAGCGCCACACTTGGGGCAGTTTGCTTTCAAGTCGCTCATTGTTCCTTAGTTTGGGTCGGTCATTAATGATTGTAGATAGTTTTTTCGAAACTTCACGGACATCGCCCGGTTCTATTTAATGAACGTCCGACTGTTCCGCCACAATGATGATTCGATTGACCATTCTATCACTTCTTATCTTCGCCCTCCATCCCACCCTGACAAACGCACAGGAAATGGCGATGACGAATGGCGACCCCACGGCACCTCAGATCGAATTCTTCGAGAAGAAGATCCGGCCGGCTCTGGTGAAGCACTGCTACAAGTGCCACGCCGAGGAAGGTGATAAAATCAAAGGCGGATTGCTCCTCGACACTCGCTCCGGAATTCGAAAAGGCGGCGACTCCGGGCCAGCGGTGGTTCCGGGCGACCTCAATGAGAGCCTCTTAATCGCTGCGATCAGTTACGAAGACAGCAGCCTGGAAATGCCGCCAAAATACAAACTGGATGATGATATTATTACCGACCTGAAGAAGTGGGTGAAAATGGGTGCTCCGGATCCGCGAGCCTCAGAAAAAGACAATCGGCCCGCTCAGTCCTACACCAACACGATAGATATCGAGAAAGGCCGCGAACACTGGGCCTATCAGGCTCCATCAAAGCCAACAGTTCCAGCTACAGAAGCTTCCAAAAAATGGGCCCGTAACGGTATTGATCATTTCGTGTACTCGAAGCTGGCTGAGGAAGAATTGGAGCCTTCGGCCGACACGGATCCCTTAACCCTTTTTCGGAGACTCTCTTTTGACCTGACAGGTCTCCCGCCTTTGATCAAACCTGCGCGGGCATTTGAAATCGCCTACAAGGAAGATGCGGACAGAGCGGTATCAGAAGCAGTCGATCGATTTCTGGAATCTCCTCAGTTTGGCGAACGATGGGGGCGCCACTGGCTGGATGTAGCGCGTTACGCAGAATCCACCGGAAAAGAATTCAACGCTACCCTTCCCCATGCCTGGCGCTATCGGGACTACGTCATTGATGCCTTCAATGCAGACAAACCCTTTGATGACTTTATCACGGAGCAACTGGCCGGCGACCTCATCGATGCGGATGATCCGGAAAAGATCGTTGCGACCGGATTTCTCGCCATTGGCACAAAAGGGCTCAACGAAACGAACGCCCGGCAATTCCGCTTCGATCTCGTCGACGAACAGATTGACACGACTACCCGCGCTTTTCTCGGGACAACAGCAGCCTGCGCGCGCTGTCATGATCACAAGTTCGATCCGATCCCAATGTCCGACTATTATTCAATGGCAGGGATCTTTCTGAGCAGTGACACGCTGTTTGGAACTACACGGAACATTCAGAACCGCCGATCCACCGAGTTGGTATCCCTCCCCGGCTCGATTGACCCGGGAGGCTCCGACAAATCTCTCGCGGAGATGATTGATCTCGAATTTCAGGCGGAAGTATTGCGGGAGACCATTCGGGAAACACAGCAGGCATCGCAAGAGGCCCGGCGAAGTGGTGACAACGAAACAGCCAACCAAAAGCGTCTTCAACTGGTGGGTCTCACCAACCGTATTGGAGCGCTCGAAGGCCAGATTGCTGCATACACTGATTCTGGAGAGCGCCGCACTCAGGCGATGGGAATGCGGGATCGTGAGGAACCTTTCGATTCCCAAATCTTGATTCGGGGAGAGGAAGACAAGGCCACTGTTGAAAGAGCGCCCCGCGGATTTCTCCAAGTTATTCAGACTCACGATGAAGCTCCGATTTCTAAACACGAAAGTGGTCGCTTGCAGTTGGCCCAATGGATCACTTCGGCTGAGAACCCCCTCACCTCACGAGTTTTTGCCAACCGGGCCTGGCTTTGGATGCTTGGTCAGGGAATTGTCCGCAGTGTCGACAACTTTGGATCCACCGGCGAAGGTCCGACTCACCCGGAGTTGCTCGATCATCTCGCTGTCCGGTTTCTGGAGATGGACTGGTCGATCAAAGATCTTGTCCGCGAAATCGCCAACAGCCGCACCTATCGTATGAGTTCTGAATTCCAAGAGGAGACTTTTGATAAGGATCCGGAAAACCGGCTTGTCTGGCGGGCCAACAAAAGACGACTCGACGCGGAATCAATTCGCGACTCGATATTGCTGGTGAGCGGCCGGCTGGATCGGGATCGCCCGGTAGGCTCGACCATATCGGAAATCGGAGATGGATTTGTGGGTCGCAATATCTCCGAGAATCAGATCAATGTAGAATCCAACCATCGCTCGGTCTATCTCCCGGTGGCGAGAGACTTGCTTCCTGAAGTGCTCAACATCTTTGACTTTGCTGATCCAAACCTCATCGCCGGAGAGCGCGAAGTCACCACAGTTCCCTCCCAGGCTCTCTATCTGATGAACTCGGAGTTTGCTCAAAAGAGCTCCGAAGAAATGGCTCGCGTTTTGATCGAAGACTGGAAACTGCGGGGTCCAAAACTCGGTTGGGTCGCGTTTCATCTCGCTTACTCCCGTCCTCCGACGGAAGAGGAAAGCCGAAAGACCACTGCTTACATTGAACGCTTCATCGAAGCGGCAGAAGGCAGTGGCATGAACAAAGAGACCGCCCGTTACCTTTCGTTAACCACATTTTGCCAATCCCTGATCTCCAGCGCGGAGTTTCGCTATTTGAACTGAGACCGAACTTCATCAAACGCTATGAATGATTCCAACGCATTTCTTCCCTCACGACGACTCGCCCTACAAACCGCTTCAAGCGGATTCGGCTATATGGCTTTTTCCGCTCTAACGACGATGGCGGCCCAGAAGGAGAACAATCCTCTGGCACCTAAAGCGCCTCATTTTGAAGGGAAGGCGAAACGGGTAATTTTTCTGTGCATGCAAGGTGGCCCCTCTCATGTCGATACCTTTGACTACAAACCAGCCCTTAGCAAAAACAGCGGTGCCGACGCGCGCGGCTTTGCAAAATTGCTGGGCTCACCCTGGGAATTTAAGCAACAGGGCCAGAGCGGAATACCCATCTCTGAGCTGTTTCCTGAAGTGGGCAAGCACGCCGATGATCTCTGTGTCATCAACAGCATGCACACGGATCTCCCCAACCATCCCCAGGCGCAGACGCAACTTCACACCGGGAATTTCCAGTTTGTCCGACCAAGCCTGGGAGCGTGGACTCTATACGGGCTGGGAACCGAGAACGAGAGTCTTCCCGGATTTATCACCCTGGCACCACCCAACGGGGCACAGAATTACGGTAGCGCATTTCTTCCCGCGATCTATCAGGGAACACCTATCGGCAAACAGGCGAGAAACCGATTTGCAGCCGCAGCTGATCAGGCGCCAGTAAAGAACATCCGTAACAGCAAGCTTAGCCCTGAACTCCAGCGCATTCAGCTCGACTACATCAAGTCACTCAACATCGAAAAGTTAAAACGCGATCAACACAATCCCGAGGTTGAAGGACTAATCGAATCCTTCGAGCTCGCCTACCGAATGCAGGACGAAGTGCCTGAAGTTCTCGACTTGAATGATGAACCCGAGAATATCAAAGAACTGTATGGGCTCAACAATCGAACGACCGAGAAATTCGGCCGTCAGTGTCTCGTTGCCCGCCGCATGGCCGAGGCCGGGGTTCGCTTTATTGAAGTGACTCATGGGAACTGGGATCACCATCGCAACCTCAAGGCTTCGATGGAAAACAATTGCGGGGAAATTGATCAGCCAATCTCCGCGCTTTTGACCGATCTCAAAAATCGTGATCTGCTCAAGGATACTTTGGTCATCTGGGCCGGCGAGTTTGGCCGGACTCCGCATGGGCAATCCTCCAATGGTCGTGACCATAATAACAAAGGGTTCAGCCTCTGGATGGCCGGAGGAGGAATTAAGGGAGGGCAACGCTACGGCTCTACAGATGAATACGGCTACCAGGCGGTTGAAAACAAAGTTCATATTCACGACTGGCACGCAACCATCCTGCATCTGATGGGATTGAATCATAAAAAACTCACCTATCGTTATGCGGGGCGTGACTTCCGCCTGACGGATGTTCACGGAAACGTGTTGAATGATATCATGAGTTGATTTTCCTTCGGCGATTGGAACTTTCTGCATACGGATTCCAAAAATCTCCATACAGGTCAGTTAACCAAGTGACTTTCCCACGGTTTCCGTTGTAGACTACTGCATGTTTGTCCGACAGCTATTTTGCCCGGCCACAGCCGTCCTGTTTCTCGCCGTCATCATGTCCGGCTGCGAGTATCACCGGGAGCCTGATACCCTGATTAAAGAGGGGTACGATGAGGCGGAAATGGAAAAGGCGATGGCCGATGCGAGGAAGGGTGCCCATCATTTTATTGCTGCACTTCAGGCTGGCGATGCCACGAATTATGCAGTGAAAGCCCCCATCCGTGACAAAGCCAACGGTGTGGAACACTTCTGGCTGATAAAGATTACCCTCACCAATGGACGATTTGTGGGTGAGATAAACAACAAGCCGGGAATCGTCAAAAATGTTAAGCTGGGTGACCGCTACAGCGTTGCCATCGATGAAATCTCTGACTGGATGTTTGTTCGCAACGATCTGATGCATGGAAACTACACTTCACGCGTGCTCTTTCCGCTGATGGACCCGGATGAAGCTCAGCTTATGAAGAGTCAGATGGCTGCCTTGCCGGAGTGAGCCCCATTGAGATACTTAAGATATCTAAATCAGTTCTGGAAATTGGTGTTTTTCCAGATATTGTAAGCTCATGAAGAATCTCACGCGTCGTTCCTGTTTGGCAATGGGGTTCGCCGGCCTCCCTGTCTTGCCTCTCCAGGCACAGCTTAGTCCTGACAAGAAAGAGTCCGCTGCTGCTCAACGTCGACCTCTCCCCAAGGCCACTATCTTCAAAGGAGAGAGCCGCTTTCAATCTATTGTCGAAAAGGCTCAAAAAGAGAACTGGCGAAAATTGGCGATTGGCGAACGGGTCATTCGCTGTGCGCGCGAAATGCACGGAGTTCCTTATGAGAATTTTACCTTGGAAATTGATGACAAAATCGAGTCTCCTTCAGTGAATTTCAACGGCCTCGATTGCTGGACATTTTTCGAAACCAGCCTGGGACTTGCCCGGATGCTGGCCTTTGAAAAAACTCAATACTCTCCAGAGGATCTTCTTCGACAAATTCAGGTTACAAGATATCGCGGTGGTCAATGCAGTGGTCAGTACCTTGAGAGAATTCACTATCTTGCCGAATGGTTCTTCGAAAACGACGCCCGGGGCACCTGTCGCCACATTACTCCTGATCTTTCCGGAGCAGCGAGGATCACCAACCGGAAAGTCACCGAGATGACAACTCTCTGGAAAGGCTATCGCTATCTGAAGAATACTCCCTCACTGCTTGCCCCGATGCGAAAATGGGAGCAGCGAGTCGAGGCGATGCCTGTTTATCATATTCCCAAAGACAAGGTTGCAGCCATCGAACCCGAACTTCGGAACGGCGATGTGATCGGGATAGCCACGAAGTATCACGGTGGTTTCTGTTCGCATGTCGGCCTTGCGATTCGGACAGAAGACAAGGTGACTCGCTTTATGCATGCTTCGCGTGACTACCGCAAGGTGGTCATTGATAAATCTATCTCCGGCTACCTTGCCCAGTATAGCAAACACGCGGGAATTATCGTCGGGCGTCCTCTCGAAGCGAGTCAGACGATAACCGACGAAGAGCAGTACCAAACCAATCTGAAAAAACTGATTGGATGAGTTCGAGAAGACCATTCCTCATCGATCCTGAATGGGGCTTCACCACCATCACCTGGCTGTCATGGATCATGATCATTCTTGGCGTTCTTCACCTGATCTGTTTCGCGATCGGTGAATACAAGCCGTCAATGTGGAACTGGATCAAGTCAGAAGGATTTCGAAAACTCTTTATAGGAACCTCCAACCGAATCCTTTTCGGTTGGGCAGGTCTGGGGATGATTCTTTTCGGCGGCGTAGCAATCGGACTTTGCCAGCTCTTCAGGATTGCCTTTAGATTCTGATCCTAAGTGCGGTGGTTCTCAGCTTCACCGAGTTCACTTAAATTTCACCTTTATCCTGGCTGAGTCCTTTTTCTCCATATCATTGGAGGATCCGCTGAACAAGCTGGCACTGAACAAGATTCGCTTCTTTTTTACCCGTCGCTTCACCTTCAGCCTGGCGAGATACACTTGAGTCCCTCCTGCATCCAGGTTTTGAACAATTCCTGAGGCGAGCCCCGGCCTGGATATGCGGGCACCACCGGCACCGCGAAGAACGATACTGAAATCTCTCTGCTTTCTAAAGAAATCGGCCGAACGAAGAGACACCATATCTGCATCGTCTCCGTCATTTTGCACTGAGAATGAAAAAAAGGCGGGACGCTTTCGTTTCTTTTTAAGCACCAGTGTCTGAGCTCCTGTTGGTGCTGCGGAATAAATATCGTTTCCTTTTCCGTCACCACTTCTCTTCGTTCTGCTGATGCGGATGTCCGGTTGATACACTGGCAATGCCTCATTCACTCCGACAACGCTCGGAACTGATTCCCCGTCGTAGGAGCCATCAGATGAATTCGAGGGGTTAAAGGAAATCGAGAATGGCATATCTCCGTCGACCACCGAATCGTCGAGCCCCGTGATGGTGACGGTCGTTGAAAACCCGTTTCCACTATTTAAGGTGATTGTTGATTCACTCAGACTTACCTCACTCGGGTGCGAAATGACCGCGTCGATCGTAATCGGATCTGTGGGCACCGTTGAAGTGAAAATCAGAAATGTGGAAGTTCCACCCAGTTCCGTTGTCTCGTGATTCTGATGTTTATCAATGAAAATATCTGCGACACCATCTACGTTCCTGTTATTACCGCTCACTGATGGCACCACAACGGATTCGTAGTTCGTTCCCGGCGCATTCACTGAGCCTGTAATCGTAAAAGGGATATCCCCGTCGGCTAAGGCGTCAGTCTTTGGCGTAACAGTTACTTTTTGAGGAATCATCCAGTTAGCAGGGGTAAATGTCACCGGGCCAGAGACTTGAGCCTCTGATTGGTCACTGGTCATTGGGGTGATCTCAACATTGCCACTTGGCTCCTCAGTAAGGGAAATCTCGTAAAAAGCATCTGCCTGTCCTTCTGTGGTCAACAGGGTTGCAGGACTCACCTCGATCGAGGGAACAGCCGAAGCTAAACCCAGGGTGAAAAACAAAAGCGCCGCCGTATAAAGAAATAGTCTTCGATTCATCGAATGAAATCCTAGCCGCTGACCGAGACTTGTAAACAAGTTAGAGGGACGGATGTATTCAACCTTGGAAGAGCCCAAAGAAGCTTACCTGTTCACTCCTGAACAGCGTCTTCAATTTCCACATCTTCAGCTTCCGGAGGATCGAGGACACTGCGAACTTCTTCGCCCTGAACTTCCTCATCATCGCTAACTTCTTCTGACTCTGGCCCTGAGTCTTCTTGCTCTTGCGTTGGTTCTTGCGTTGAGGCTGCCCCTTGCCCGTTCTCTTCACTCGCCAAAAGCTCGACCACTTCCCGCTGAACCTCTTCAATCTCCCCTAGATGCAGACCGGGATCCGCAATAATGTAGACATCTCCAGTGTCCTTATGCTCATAGAACAGGAGAGTCGTGGTCTCGGCTTCCTTGGCATCGACTTGAATGAAAGTCTTCTTTCTCTCAAGCATGAGGGCGAGGATGTAACGGGCATTTTCCGTATGCGGAGAATTCTCCTCCATCATTCGCTTCAACATGCCTTCAGCTGAAGTATCCTGAATAGCATCCTTCTCCTTGTGGACAACCGGGGCCTTGTAAGTCGATCTCCAAAACGAAAATGGTGCCGGATCAATGCTCGCTCTGATCTCTTTCCAGGACGCAACAGAATAGTCCTTACGAATGAAGCCGTCGGATTCCGGGTCGTCGAAAATACAGGTGTAGAAATCCTCTTCGTCGGCGAAAGCTTCGCCGGTATGCTCACACTGAGCAGTCGTTGTCCGAATTTTCCAATCGAGAATGATAGCCATGATATTCTTAAGGAATGGAAGGATTGTGGGTCACTTCAACTCGATCGCAACTTCAAAGGCAACATTTTCTGGAAAAGGCTCTTCAGCGTCGGGACTTCGCGATTGCGCGCCCGAAACCACAGCAGGATGATTCCCACAATTGCTACAGCGATGTTGGTTCCCCAGGCCGCGATGAAGGGAGGAATTCGGGAGCCCTGCCCCATCGCCAGAAGTGTTCCCCTCATGATATACATGAGTGCGAAAATCACGATCGCTCCGGTGACTCCAGCCATCACGCCTCTCCTGGAGTAGACGATCCCCAGTGGAGCCGCCACCAGAACCATGACAAAACATCCCATCGGCTCTGCGAAAACATACCACCAGTTCGTCCAGAACGGTGCCAGTGAAATTCGATCGAGCTTCTTGTTCGCTTGAATGTACATGCTGAGTCCTGGGATTCCGAGATACTCCGGGTTCTGCGATGAACTCAATACTTTCCACGGCGTTTCTGACCAATCCTTGATCTCGAGCCGTTTTACAGAGGAAATCAGAGGAACGTGATCCGGACGATACTGATAGATTTTCACATTTGAAAGAATCCACTGGGAAGGCTTTGCGTCCCACTGCCATCGCCCCCGTTTGGCCTTCCACATGGTCACAGGCTGATCATTTTCATCAAGTTGCCAAATGACGACATCACCCATGGCGTCCGACAGTTCCAAAGGGATTTTCCCGACAAACCAGGTTCGGCGGTCGATTTCATTGATATACATCCATCCGCGTTTTGACCAGATATCGCGCCGCTTCTTTACTCCGGTCCGCTTGGCATCCCGCTCCTGCATGGCAGTGACCATCATTGCCTCCTTGTAGCCAACTGAATTGGGAGCCCATTCGTATTTGAAAGCCAGGCAGACCCCTGAACAATACAGTCCCAGAAAAAGAAGTGGAGTAAGAATACGGAGCACACTTCGACCCGCGCCAATCATACTGATCAGCTCATTGGATTTCGACATATTGCTCAAGGCAAAGAGCGACGAAAGGAGAAGCACAATGGGCATGACGAACAGCACAACAAAAGGAACCTGCACCACGTAAAAGGAAAGAACCCTCTCAACCGGCAACCCAGTGAAGGCGGGCCCGTTGTCAGTGAAATCGAAGATCACCCAGATCGCTACAAAGGCGAACATGCAGAAGAGAAACGGCGAAAGGAAGTTCTTCACCACATATTGATCCATCAGACTCAGGCGGAAAAAGAACATCGCCAAAATGGGAATTGAAATGATCAGAAAACCCACCAGGAAAAGCTTTCCGATGTAGGCTGGAATCGAAGGTGTTTCGCCAGCGAGAGCTTTCCCCGAAATAGCCTCCCGGGTATCAATGACATCCCCCGGCATCCATGAAACCAGACTGGCAATTGCTGCAATCCAGAGCACAAGGACAATCAATTTTTGACGACGAGACGCCCCTGTGTCTTTCTCACGAATCCAGAGACTGACCAGAACGGCCACCAGCGCCAGAAAGCAACCGACCGCGCTTCCGATCACCGGAACAATTGAGGGCATCCCGGCAACGGCACCGTCTTGACTATTCCCATTAAAAGTCGAAATCAATTCCTGATACTCGGAATAGGCCCGATAAGTGAGTAAACCAAACCCGACGAAGAGAAGCGTCATGGCCACCTTGATGAGCAAGCCCATGTGATCGCTCTCGCTCTTGTCGAAAGAGAGTTTCTCGCGAACCCAAAGGCCAGTCCGGCGAAATATTGTCAGAAGCTTCATCTTGAATCATAGTCAGGAACGAAACCGGAATGCTGACAGATTAATTAACATTCCTCTTTCCTTAACTTTGAATTTTACTGAAGTTCGACGATGCCAATCCAACGGTCAAGAAATAGCTTCGCTGACGAAAACTCAGGCAATGCCGTGATTTCGCCTGAAGACTATGCCCTCAAGGTATTATTTTCCAACACCCTGGAAGAGAAATTAAGCCTCTCAGGGTTCCGCCATGTCAGCTTTGACAATCCATCACGGGAAGAGCCACTAATTGGCAGTCCGACTCCCGGCAGACCGGGCAACCTCCTTTTGCCACAGGGAAAAAATCATGATCAACCCCATTTCCCAACGGAGCCTCAACTGGTTGACGAAGAAAATCGCGGCATCCTGCTCCATTTCTTTGCGAACCACGAATTGCTGGCTGCTGAGTTAATGGCATTGGCTCTCTTGAAATTTCCCGACGCTCCCACCGCTTTTCGAAAAGGGCTTCTCAACACTCTCAGGGAAGAGCAAATCCACACGCAGTGGTATCTAAATAGAATGAAAGAATGCGGCGTCAGTTTCGGAGACTACCGGGTCAGCCGGTTTTTCTGGGACACCGTTTCCGGAATGGATTCCCCTCTCGACTACGTTTCGCGGCTCAGCCTGACTTTTGAACAAGCGAATCTCGACTACTCCAAATACTACGCCGGAGTTCTCAAAGAGGCAGGAGACGCTTCCAGTGCAGCTATTCTTGAAAAAATCTATAAAGACGAAATCGCGCACGTTGGATACGGATTGAAGTGGTTTCGAAAATGGAAATCCGAAAATGGTAGCGACTGGGGTGATTACCGGGACAAACTGGTTTTCCCGCTGTCCCCTGTTCGCGCGAAAGGAAACAAAACCCCTTTCAATCGCGAAGGACGAATCGCTGCCGGTTTTGACGATGAGTTTATCGAACAACTTTCACTCTATGAAAGGTCCCGGGGGCGAACTCCCAATGTCTACTATTTCAATGCCGACGCGGAAGAACGGATTGGCGTCCGAACGCCCTGGTTTCATCCTAATAAATTCACAGCTTCTCTTCTTGTCGATCTCGAATGGCTAATCGCATTCGCTGCGCGGCTCGATGATGTTGTGCTCCTTCGAAAGAACCCGCCAGCCGATTTTTTGAAAAAAATTGCCAGCGCAGGATTTGTTCGTCCTGAGACCGAGTTAATCGATGAACAAGGGCTACTCGGAAAAGACTCACTGCTTCGCGAGAGAAAAGTTAACGAGATCCGACCCTGGGCACGGTCCCCGGAATTGCCAGCCCTATTCAATAACTTTCGTGAAAACATCAATTCCCACCTTGAGTCATTTCAATGGACTGAATCCACTCGCGCCACATTCTCCAAGGCTTCCCAAATCGCTTTACTGTCTGACTGGTGCGGAGAAAGCCTGGTCGCTCAAAATCTACAGGAGTTTGATGATGCCCTTCGACAACTTCGCGAAGCAGGTCATCGCATCGCATTGTTGAAACGCCCGCTCTCAACCGCCGGGAAAGGACACCAACAAGTGCACCTCGAAAATACCCCGCCCGGCCCCGTCCGGAAGGCGGTTGAATCCATTCTTGAATCTCAAGGAGCCATCGTCATCGAACCCTTTCACGATCGTGTTCTCGATTTTTCGATGCAGTATCAAATGAAAGTCGGAGAACTTCGACTTCTCGGCCCGATACACCAAATAGTGGATCACGCCGGTCGCTATCGAGGGAGCGAGAGCCGGGTGAAATTCTGTCGCGGTCTTGATCCGGAATTGTGCCGGTTTCTGATGGAACAGGCACTCCCTACTTATCATGCTCAGGGAGCGTTCTTTGCGGCTCTTGAAGCTTGGGCAGGTGAGATGACATATTACGGCCCTCTCGGAGTCGACGCCTATTTGTATCGCGATTCGACTGGGAAATTAAAGCATCGCACTTTTTGTGAAATTAATCCGCGCTACACCATGGGGCGAATCACTTTGGAAATCCGTAAGCAAATCGCACCGGGACGGAATCTCCATTTCGAAATCATAAAAGCCGAAACGGTGAAACCATCGGATGATGATTTCCAACTCAACGGCAAGGGCCAAATCGAAAACGGCACCATGATCGTCACGCCGGTAACGACCACTTCACGGTTCGCCGCTAAGATCACAGTTGCGAAATAAAGTCCCCGCCCTTAATTTTCAGAAACCAATGCGCCAGGCTTCATTCCCTACTCTCCTCTTCGCTCTGTGTTTTGCTTTCATATCTCCGGCATTCGCACAGCTAAACCAAATGCCCCGCAAGACACTTCTGGAGGTCCGGGAAGCTTGCGTCGAGGTCTTGGTAAACAATCGATTGCGCGGTGGCGGCGCCTTTATTGAGAATGATGAAGGACGCAATCTAGTCATCACCGCTGCCCACCTTTTCGAAGCAAGAGACGCTCCTTCTCATATCCTGACCTCAGACGATCGGAAACATTCTGCAACTTTGCTTGCCTACGATTTTGGACACGACCTCGCACTTTTGGAAGTCGAAAGCGCAAAAGGCTATCCCTCTTTGCCTCTTGCTTCCGACGTTCCGACGGAGACAGCTCCAATCTTTAATTTTGGTCCCGCTCTACGCCGACGGACTTTGGTCATTTCCGGAAACGTCGCCGACGCACGTCCCAGCTATACCGACTTCAGTCCATCAGACGGCTACGTAGAACATTTCTTCGTTGCCGGGATCAGTCCGGTTCTGACTTCCGGAGGGATCTGGGCGAACGCGAACGGGGAAATTGTCGGAATCCAGCATGGCAGGCTGCTTGGAGACAAAGGAGCCCCATCTTCCGGGCTCAGTATTGCATCTCCTCCCATTTCCATAAAACGGCTCCTTCGGCGGAAAAAATCAGCAGCAACGCCCGGAATCGGAGGATGGGTTTGGGAAATATGGACCGCTGATAGTGAATTGTTGAAACAGGTGCCTCAAGACACCGAAGGACTGGTCGTCACCTGGATTAAAGAAGGCGGACCGCTCGACACTGCGGGAGTCAAACGGCTCGACATCATCCTCTCTTGCGAGGGAGAAAAAATCACCCGGCGCAATGACTTTCTCCACATGATCCGATCCGAAATCGCGGGGACCAGCTTCGAGCTGGAAATCACGTCTCCCGGCACTGATAACAGCAAACGTAAGGTCGCTTTAAAGACGAACACACTGGAGAGCCGCTGGACGCAGCCTTAACAGACCGACGATCAATCAAACCAGTCCGCGAAGGTAGGCTTCAATATCATCCTGCGCCCGGCAGGGTTCGTCATTCTTCCCGCGCTTCCGGTAATGATTGGTCAAATCGTGATCCAGCATTCGAGCTTTGATATTATCCCGCCACTGGATTTCGAAATAATCCACAAGCTGCCTCCGGATCTTCTTGTCATAGATCGGAATCACCGTCTCCACCCGCGTATCAAAATTTCGAGGGAGAAAATCAGCAGACGAAAGAAAGACTTCAGGATCGCCCGCATTGTCAAAGAACATCATCCGGGAATGCTCCAGATACTTGTCCACGATACTGATCGCCTCAATCGGATCGTCGTCATTGACCACAAGAGAAAACATACTCCTGACGATCAGCCTGACTTTGACTCCGGCGTTAGCGGCCCTGTCGATCAGTTGAATCGTCTTGGTATCGGACAGGTTATTCACCTTCACCGAAATGCCTGACGACTTCCCTGCCTTATGATTTTCAATCTCCTGCTCTACCTTTTCCCTCAGAAATTCTCGTAAGTGAAACGGGGCTACTTTCAGGTGTTTGAGGACCGGAGGCTGATAGGATTTCTCGAAGAAGGAAAAGATCTCAGCGGCATCAGACCCGAACTCCTGATTGTAAGTAAACAAAAGGTGATCGGCAAAGATCCCTGCGGTGTCTTCGTTGAAATTACCTGTTCCTGCAGCGGTGTAGTAGCGATCCTTTCCCGATTCTTTCCGGGTCACGAGGATCAGCTTGCTGTGCACTTTCAGCCCTTGAACACCAAGAATGACGCGCACTCCCGCATCCCGGTACTTGCTTGCCCATCGGATGTTTGCCTCTTCATCAAATCGCGCCTGAGGCTCGACCAGCACAGTCACCTCTTTCCCATTTCGCGCAGCGCACTGAAGAGCCCGCGCCACGCAGGAATTCTTCGCGATCCGATACTGAGTCATCTGGATGGATCGCACCAGCGGATCGAGAGCCGCCTCCTGGAGGAAGTGGATGAGCTGATTGAAGGAATGATACGGAATATGCAACATCACATCCCGCTTCCGCAATGCTCTGAACATTTCGTTCTTCTGCTTCTTCAGTCCTTTCAAGGGAATCGGTTCCGATTTTTCGTACGTGAGGCCCTCCTTTCCAAAGCTTGGGAAACTCAATAGATCACGACGGTTATGATAGCGCGCGCCCGGATAGAGAGAGTCTGATCGGGCCAGATTCAATTTACGGAGAATCAGGTTCAGAAAAGGTTTCGGGAAATTAATGTCAAAATTTGCCCGGACCGGCAATCCCTCTTCGCGGGCCTTCAGGCTGTCAGCGAGTTTTTCGTAGTAACTCTCCGTAAAGTCATCATCGAACTCCAACTCGGAATCCCGTGTGAACTTGATGGCATACGATTCAAACTCGTCGTAGGGGAAATTTGCAAAAATGTCATCCAGACCAAATCGGATGATATCGTCGAGATACATCACCAATTGAGTCTTCCCCTTCTTCGGGAGAGGGATGAAACGCGGGAGATTTCCGGGAATCTCAATCAAAGCATGCATAGGACGCCCGGTCCCGTCTGCTTTCAACATTTTCACTGCCAAATACATCGGAAGATCCTTCAACTTCGGAAGCTTTGTCGCCGTCTTTAGAATAATTGGGAAAATATGGGGACTCACCTCTGTTAGAAAATAGTCGCGTAAATAAGACCGCAACGAAGTCGGCACCTCTTCGTCGTTAATCAGTCGGATTCCGTTGGTCTCGAGATCGGCCTTCACCAGTCGATAGGCATCGTTGAACTGCTCTGCCTGCAAAGCCACGAGACGGCTCACTTTTCGCAAAGTCTCTTTCGGGTCCGGGATATCCAGTTCCTTCCATCGATCACCCAGCGAGGCTAATCGTTTCAAAGTTGCCACACGCACCCTGAAAAATTCGTCCAAATTTGAGCTGTAAATGCCGAGAAACTTGATTCTTTCGAAGAGTGGGACTTCCGGATCTGCGGCCTCCTGAAGCACTCTTGCATTGAACGAAAGCCAACTGGTTTCCTTGCTTCGAAAATCGCTATCCATAGAAAGAAAACCCTACGGACTGGCCGAAAAATTGCCAACCTTAGTTTGCTAAAAATGGCGTCGATTTTGCGATTTTAAGCTCCGGTTGAAAAAAATCAGTTTTCTTGAAATCGTCTACCCGGAACCAACTATAAGTGGGTAATGAAGGCTTCCTCACTCCTCCTCCTCCAGTTTCCCAAATTTCTTTTAACGGGAATCGTTTCAATTTTACTCCCTTCGTCAGCTTACAGCGGCGAAAAATGGGAGAACGGTCCAGCAGCGATTACTGTCCTGGGCCAGCCGGACTATAACAGCGGATCTATCAACCGAGGATTGGGGGCATCTCTGACCGCCGCTGACGCCCTTTATTTTCCGGAAGATATCGCCATCGATCCCACTACCGGTAAGATTTTTGTCCTCGACACCTGGAACAGTCGAATTCTCCGATTCGCCTCTGCTACAGCTTTAAAAGATGGCGACCCACCGGAAGCTGTAATCGCCCAGTCCAACTACACAGACACCGCAGGTAACCTCACTCGTAGTCGTATTTTGCGTCCTACCAGCCTGACGATCGATTCGGCCGGCACCATGTGGGTTGCCGATTATACAAATCATCGGGTGCTTCGCTTTGATAATGCCTCCACCAAGTCCTCGGGGGCTAATGCTGACGGCGTCCTCGGTGCTCCTGACTATACAACCTTGAATCCTGAAACCACCCAAACCGGAATGAAATTCCCGAATGGTGTCGCGGTAGACGGCGCCGGCAATCTCTTTGTCTCCGAATCAGGGAACGACAGGATTCTCCGATTCAACAATGCGGCATTAAAAGCAAACGGCGCTGCGGCGGATGCCGTGTTCGGCCAAGTCGATTTCGAGACTGGCACCACCGGCACTTCGGCCACTGCATTGGATTCACCGGAAAAATGCTGGTTCGACAATGAAGGAACGCTCTGGGTCACAGAACGCTTCAATCATCGCGTGATAGGTTATCAGAACCCATCCGCCAAATCAACTGGTGCAGCAGCTGATCGCGTCCTTGGACAGGCCGGGTTTCTCACTTCTGCCAACGGAACGAGCACCTCGGCAGTCTCGAATCCCGCAGGAGGATTCGTCGACGAGGAAGGCACACTCTGGCTTTCCGACAGCGCAAACAACCGCATCCTGAGATTCGATGATTTGGAAAACAAAGGCGATGGCGCTCCTGCTGACGGAGTCATCGGCCAGCCGGATTTCACCTCCAATCCCTTCGTGACCACTCAATCCGGAATGTACACTCCCAACGCATCCGTCTATGCGGAAGGCTTACTCGTTGTCCTCGATACCCAAAACAGCCGCATCCTCGTCTTCGAAAAGGACCGATACCAACCAGATAATCTCGTAGGCAGCAAAGCCGGAAACCAGCGGGGTAACAACCTCTATAACGGCAATGGGAGCGGTCAAACTGCCACAATCAAGATGAAAGGGAAGCGTCCCGGGAAAGCATTCTTCTCAGTGCAAAACGATGGAAACGTGATGGACGGCTACCTCGTCAGATCCACCAGGGGGAACAGTAAGCTCAAGGTAAAATACATCCAAACTCCCGGTGGGAATGTGACAGCGGCAATCACACGCGGACAACTGGCTCTTGGAGGAGTTGCTGCTTCAGGGTCTGTCCGACTCAAAACTACAATTACTTCTACCAAAAGGAGTCTGGGCAAAAAAGCGTCGCGCACATTGACCTTTAAAACCACATCTGATGAAGATGGTGAATCGGATACAGTCAAAGCAAAGGTGAAAAAACTAAAGTAGGCTTCTTTTGCGAGCCAAATCAGTCAACCACCTGAACCGATCCTTCGAAAGCCTCACCGATCTCGATAGAAATTACCTGAGGCTTCTTTGAGGGGATCTCCGGCTCTGAACGATCGTCGCTGATGTTTTTTCCTTCGCTTCCAGAGACCTCCAGATTTGCGTCTCCGGCTTTGATTATAACGGATCCGGTGCCACCACGTATCCTCAGGTTCCTTTTCCCTTCCACTCCTGCCAGATCGATATCCAGTTTTGCTTCTCCAACATCAATCTCAACCATCCTGATACGGTGCCAGGGCAGCTCAACTCTCAAATCCTCATTGATCTCTGAAAACCGGCCTCTCAGCTCTTCCTTGTAAACCACGAATGCTCCGTTCTTCCGCTCGATTTCAAGAAACTGCTCACCGATTTTCGAGGTTGGAACGCCGTGCCCGTAGGCCTCGCCTGTGATTAACAATTCCTCGGCCGGCACGACTTCAATATTTCCAAGTGCGAGAATAAGCCGGAACTGAAGTGGCCCTTTTTTCGAATAGTCCTCCACCAGGAACCAATTTCTTCGGTCCTGATAGGGAGACGCGAAAATGACACCTACCAAAATGGCAAGCGACAGAAGCGTCGCGCCAATCTTGACACCTTTGGGAAGTTTTCCCGGCGACGGTTCCGTCAAGGCTCCCCGATCTATCTTCAAAGCAAAATACAATGCGGCGCCCGTAAAATAACAAACCGCTCCAGCCCAGATGACATCGGTGAAGAAATGAGAACCCTGCACCATCCGTGCGATCCCCATCAGCAAACCGAAGATCGTCCCAAATGCCAGAATGCCCCACGCCAGTTTTCGGCGGTGACGCCGAAGGAGAAAAAACCCACCCATGAAATAGAAACCCATGGTGGCGTGTCCACAGGGAAAAGATTTTCCATCACTGGTCCGGTCCATCGTCAACACTTGCTCAAACTGATTGTGCCCTCCGAATTCCACCACATCCCGCGGTCGGGGACGCCCCCAGTATTCCTTCAGGGCCAGATTCGTGATGATTCCCGGAGCGATCACGCCCAGAAGAATATTGAACAAAAACAGCTTTCGCCACTCCCTTAGTTTCTGAAATTTCCAACTACCGAGGAAACCGGCAATCGAAACGAATGCGACGATCATCGCAGGAAATGTTCCGAACCGATAGAGGAACCACCAGAGCGAATGCTCCCCGAACTTCCAGGACCCCTCCCCTGCATTGAAAATCGCAAGCTCCGCCTGCAAATCGAAACCGGTGAGCCAGGCGAAAGAAGTAAGCAAAGCGAGAACTGCTAAAGGCAGCCCCACTAATTGCCCCCAAGAGAAACGGGAACCCGACGGGGCAGCTCTCAGGTCACTGACAAGACCACCGAAATACTGCTTTGCGTTCGCGAATGCCACTGGGTGATCTGATTGCTGAAAGTAAAATATCAAGCAGGGTTAGATCGCCGACCTAACCCTGTTGAATTGTTATTTTGTCCTGAATCGACTTAGCCGACCAGAGGCTCGAGGTGCTCTTTGCACCATTCGCCATTCTGAATCGTAACTTCGTCCGGCTCTTCAATGGCACGCTCACATTCGTCTTCACAAATGATCCAGCCCTCGTAGTCGCGTTGCACGAGCCACTCGGTGATCTTGTGGAAATCGAGTTTACCGGTTCCCATTTGCGCCCAGGGCTCAGGGCCGTTTCCGCTGAAATCTTTGTAGTGAATGTGGTTCACCAAATGCTGCCATTTGTTCAGCGTTTCAATTACATCCATTCCTCCACGAATGATGTGGCCGACATCCGGAGTCCATCCGGTCACTTCGGGATCGAGACTGTTAAGAACGACGTCGTAGTCATCCTGAGTTCGAACCAGAGAAGCCGGTGGGCTGTTCGGGTGGTAGGAACATTTCAATCCCTCATCGGCGGCTCGTTTGGAAACGCGGTTAATGTTTTTGGCGACATTGAGACGGCGTTCTTGGATGTTGCCGGAACGTCCGCTTGGAAGTGTCACGGTTCCCAGCATCGATCCTGGAAACTGTTTCAAGAGATCGATCGTAAAATCAGCAGCAGCACGCTCTTCCGGAGTTTCCTCTTCAGCATCCCAGGCACAAATCAGTGCGAGACCGGCGAGCTCAACATTGTGTTCCTCCAGGGCGTCTTTGAGACGGGAAGCATCACAAAAGTCGCCCAGCCAGTATTTGCCACAGCCAAGGGCGCTTTCGGAAACCTCAAGAACCATGGGCTCAATCCCTGCGAAGCCGGCTTGACCAGCCACTTTGATCATATGATCGAGTTTGTTATCGTAGCCTTTGCCGGTCTCCTGCATGAACCAGGTGTAGACCTCAGAACCGAATTTGATTTTGGACATTTTATTAAGAAGTGAAAAATTGAAGTAAAAAAGAAGAAAGGATAAATCTCCCCAAGGTAAAGGGTAAAAAGTGTTCCTGATTTGGAAAAACATTAGTGAGCGGCAAGCCACTCGCGGACACGGGGATTAAAGTCGTCCATCACTTCCCAGTGGAACGCATGACCGGCTCCATCGTAGAGGTGCTTGTCGCAGTTGGGAATTCCAGCAGCAACTTGCTCACCCATCCATGGCGGAGTGAAAATGTCATCCTTCCCGCCGATGACGAGACAGGGAGCGGTGATGTTTCCCAGTTCTGATGTCACATCGTGATTTATACACGCAGCAGCCTGGCCTTTTAAACCATGAAGCGGCTGAGGGTTTGGATTGATGTCGAAACCGTCCCGGCCTTCCATCATTCCTGTATAGGCTTCATCATTGTCCCAGAATGGTTTCGTGAAGATCAGCAGTTGAATCCACTCGAGAAACTGCCGGTTATCGAGGTGCGCCTTGCAATCAACCATATGCTGGAAAGTCGATTTGGCGTAGCGATCACATTCGGACCACGGGCACATCAGCACCGCACTTTGCACCTTGTCAGGATGACGCAGGCAAAGCTGCTGAGCAATAATGGAGCCCATTGAAACGCCGACAATGCGGGCTTTTTCAATTCCGAGCGCATCCATCAGACCGGCATAATCGTCGGCCATCATTCCTGAGTCGTAATCCCCCTCTGGCTTATCGGAAAGACCCACCCCGCGATTGTCCGGCATGATACACCGAAACTGCTCAGACCAGTCAGCGGCATGAGCATCCCAGACTTCTCCGTTAGCAGTGATTCCCATGATCATAATCACCGGTTCTCCGGAGCCTCGCTCCTCATAATACATCTGAATTCCGTTGGTCTCTACTTGTGGCATAATTGGTAACTTTAAGGTTCAGCGATTATCCGCAGAATGCAGGCAATGCCAAGCAATTTCATGGCATTTTTGACAGAATACTGATATTTTCCGCCAATGAAAATTCATTTCGGCTGTCTTCTCCTAATCCTGCTCTCACTTGTAAACTCAGGATGCGATTCAGACTCCAGCCAGGTAATTTCAAAATCAACAAACCCGCCCGGGGCTTCATCAGAGGAGGTGGCGACACGAGGTAGCTCGAATAAAATGAACAAAAACGACCTGAAGAAAATTCGCGGAAAAATTCAAATCGTTACCAGCTTCCCTGACTTCAAGGTGCAAGTGGTGGACAGCTTCGCCGACATCCACGTCAAGAAGGTCACATCCTTTCCAGATGATCCCGGGGAATGGCAGATTGTGGAAAGCTTCCCCGACTTTAAGATTCAGATCGTAACGAGCTTTCCGGATTTTAAAATCAAGTATGTCGACAGCTTTCCCGGAGTTCAGTAGCGCACTCCGGCAAGCCATTCCCCGCGTTCACTGTTTGCCGAACACCCGCTGTTTCCGGACCCATCGGCCTCCCCGGGGACCCAATTCAGGCACAATTTTTTCCATTCCCAAGGCTTGATTCCCGCCACAATCTCGCGTCCATTTCTTCACTTATGGATCGCCAGGATAATCTCGACCAATTTTTTCAGTCCGACGGAAGAACCGTCATTCTTCCCATTGACCATCGCAACGCAGTTTCGATTGATGGTCTTGAAAACCCTTCCGAGTTTATCGGGACGATGAACGAGGCCGTTGACGGCTATGTTGTTAATCTCGGAGTTGCCATGGCTGCTGCGGATGAGCTTGAGGACAAAGGTATTTGCCTTCGGACCGACTGCTACAAGCCGGCATACGGTTCAAACATGGACGAAGGCAGCTATCGCCTTTACGGAGCCGATGAAGCTTTAACTGTCGGCGCTCATGCAATGATGAACATGCTTTATCCGAATCATCCAAATGAAGCGGGGATTTTCCGCGAAGCGGCTGAATTGATCGGGGAAAGTCTCGAAACCGACATTCCTGTTATTTTGGAAGCCCTTCCTATGGGACTTGGGCGTCCTGATGACTACACTGTGGAGAATATCGACTTTGCCGTCCGCGCGGCTGCGGAAATGGGGTCGGACGTCGTGAAGACAGCTTTTCCAACCGGCGCGAGTGCGGATGATTTCAAGCGGATCACTGATGCCTGCTTTGTTCCTGTGATCGTACTGGGCGGTGCCGCCATGGGCGATGATGAAGCGCTCCTTGCTATGGTGAAAAAGGCCATCGATGGAGGTTCCGTCGGAATTGCTGTGGGACGCAATGTCATCCAGCACCCGAAACCCGTAAAGATTGCCAAGGCCTTGAGTGCTATCGTTCACGACGAAGCGAGCGTGAGTTCAGCTCTTAAGATTGTTTCGTAACCAGATACACGAATTTTGCCGATGATTTTACCTTCCCTCCAATACGCCGGTCGCGTTCTCAAAACGGCTGACAAACGACACCTGGCGAAGTTCATGTGGAACTTTGGAGTGAAGGGCGTTCGCTCAGTTAATCTTTTCAAAAAGCGAATGAAGGAGGGCATCTACTTCCCTCCCTTTCTTTACATTTCCATTCTCAACAGCTGCAACCTGCGTTGTCAGGGATGCTGGGTGGATGTGGATAAGCCACAGGTAAAACTGGACCTCAATGATCTTAACAAGATCGTCAACGATGCCAAGGAACACGGAAATTCTTTTTTCGGAATTCTCGGAGGCGAACCGTTCATGCATTCTGAGTTGATGGATTTCCTGGCCGAACATCCGGACTGCTTTTTCCAGGTTTTCACCAACGGTCAGATGATCACTGAAAAAAAGGCGAAGCAACTTCGTCAGCTTGGAAACGCTACTCCTCTGATTTCCATCGAAGGAACCGAGATAGTAGCGAATGAACGCCGCGGCGGAAAAGACGTTCTCAACCGCACTCTTCGCGGCCTCAACAACTGCATCGATAACAAGCTCCTCACTGGAGTCGCCACCAGTCTCTGTCAGACCAACATTGACGATCTCCTCACCGAGAAATGGCTGCGAACCTTGATCAAACGCGGCGTCCACTATGCATGGTATCACACCTATCGTCCGGTAGGCCCTGAACCGAACGCAGACCTCGCCCTCTCTCCAGAACAGGCCCGTCGCGTCCGGGAGTTTGTGGTCAATATGCGGACAAAACTACCGCTCGGGATCATCGACGCTTACTATGACGGCGACGGAAAAGCTCTTTGTCCGATGGCCAATGGAATATCACACCACATTTCCCCAACCGGTGCGATCGAGCCCTGCCCCATCATTCAATTCGCGACTGAAAATGTTCGCGACGGCTCGGTGTATGAATCCCTGACAAAATCAGAATTCATGAAGGACTTCCGCGAGACTGCGGCTAAACACACTCGCGGCTGCATTGTCCTCGAGCGGCCGGACTTGGTAAAAGACCTCGCCATCAAGCACAGTGCAACTGACACGACTCTTCGAAAAACGGCCATCGCTGAACTGGAAGCAATGACTCCGCGCAACAGTCAGTGGATGCCCACAGGCGAAGAGATCCCTGAAAAACATCCCGTCTACAAATGGGCCAAGCGAATCTGGTTCAATGACTTCGGCGTTTATGACGAGATGGATAAAGGTGGAAAGTAGGCCCTCATCTCCCTATGGACAGAGAGGGTTTCAAGGTCTTTCGAGCAGTTCTTCCCGCCATTGAAACAGAGCGATTGCGCAAAGCGATTGATCAGATCCAAGAGGAGGAACAAAGCGCGAATCTTCGGGATATTCTGAAGAAATGTAGAGAGCTTCGGGAGATCATTGCATGCGGGTCTTTGAAAGTCTGCCTCCCCTCGCCCAGGTTGGAACCAGTCCGATCCATCCTCTTCGACAAGACGCTGGAAGCCAACTGGCCCGTTGCTCGTCATCAGGACCTGACAATTGCTGTCAAAGAAAGAAGAGACTGTGAGGGATACGGCCCCTGGTCTGAGAAAGATGGAGTAATTCACGTTCAGGCGCCTGAGTTGATTCTTCAGAAGATGGTCGCGTTGCGGATCCACCTCGACCACACTCATTCTGGAAACGGAGCACTCAAAGTGATACCCGGCAGCCATCACCGCGGAAAACTGAATGCCGATGAAATCGCAGACCTGGATACAAATAAGGAAGTCACCCTTGAATGCGATTCGGGAGACGTCATTGGAATGCGCCCTCTCTTAGTTCACTCGTCAGGACGATCTGAAACCTGGGGACATCGTCGCGTCATCCATATCGAGTATGCCCCACTTCACATGCTTGATCCTCTATTGGAATGGCCCGATAAGGTAAAGCACTAGAATGCAAAGTCTCGAAATGGCAGCTCCAGCAGATTCAGAATCCCCCCGACCGTTCCTCCAACGCGTCAGGTTTCTTGCCGTCTATCTGGGCATCTGGATTTTGATTCTGGCGGCTTTCGCAGCCCAGTATCGCCTTGGTATTGAATTATCCTGGCCCCGCTCAATTACCCGTGTTCTCGTTGGTTGGAGCCCGTGGATCCTTTTGGGGCCTGTGGTCTGGTGGTTGGCAAAGCAATTTCCCATTTTTGAAAGTCGTCGTCGATTGCGAAACATTTTGATGCACCTTTGCTTCTCCCTTGTGCTCATCCTGACTGCAGAAGTCATGATCATTTTCGCAGTTGCCCCGGCAGTTCAAGCCCTGGTGCCCCAGGGCCTTGAAGCGGGCGAAGGGCGATTACGGGAGCGCCCCCTTCCCCCGCGCCGCCAGCAGCAGCAACAAAACAGGGTTAACAGTGAAAACGAATTCCGGGTAGACATCGTAGTCCGAAAGGCCCAGTTCTGGTTTCCCCTCTATTGGGTCCTCGTATTTTTAACCAGTTCGAATCTTCACTATCGGGATGCTCAGAAAAAGGAGCGAAAGTCTCTCCAACTGCAAAGGGATTTGGCAAAGGCCCAATTGCAATCGATTCAGAGTCGGCTTGAACCCCACTTCCTGTTCAATACGCTCAATTCAATTTCGACACTGGTTTATACGAATCCCGGTAAAGCCGATGAAATGATAGGCCAACTCAGCGATTTATTGCGGCAGGTTCTAGCGCGTAGCGAAACCCAGGAGATTCTGTTGAGGGAAGAAATGGGACTCCTCCGCGACTATCTCGCGATCCAGAAAATTCGATTCCCGGATCGCCTGCAAATCAGGGAGGAAATCGATGAGGACACTCTTGACGGCCTGGTTCCAACCTTAATCCTTCAACCGCTCGCGGAGAATGCCGTTCGACATGGAATTGAGCCGAAAGCCGAGCCATCCACCCTCTTGATTTCTTCGCAACGCGACGACAAGGGTAATATCGAGTTGGTCGTAGAGGACGATGGGATTGGTTGGGAAAACAGCCCTAAGAGTTCCGGCTCTTCCGGTGGGATCGGACTTTCCAATATTCGATCCCGACTGGATTCGCTCTATGAAGAGAAAGGCACCGTAAACATTTCCACACCTCCGGGAGGCGGCACCCGCATTTCAATTCGGTTCCCCTACTCCAGCAAGCCTAACCAGAATCCTCCAAAAAAATGATTCGTATCCTGATTGTCGATGATGAACCTCTCGCCCGCGAGCGAATCCGTATCATGCTTTCATCTCTGGAGGAAGTCGAGGTGATTGGCGAAACTGAAACCGGAACCGGAGCAGTCGACTCCATAACGAAGGAGAAGCCGGACCTGGTTCTTTTGGATATCAATCTTCCGGATCTCGACGGTTTTGAAGTGATCTCCGAGTTGGCTGCAGAATCGGTCGACCTTCCTCTTCTAATCTTTCAAACCGCATACGATCAGCACGCGATTCGTGCTTTCGAAGTCAACGCAATCGACTACCTCCTGAAACCCTTCAGCCGTCAGCGCCTGAAGATCGCCATCGAGAAAGCGAAGGCACTCCTCGGGAAACGAGACGAAATCGAGTCGAAAGCGAAGGTCATAAACTGGCTGGCTGACGAACGGGAACGACGATCTGAAGAAGTAACAGAATATCTCAGACGAGTAGAAATCCGGGATCGAGGAGAAATTTTCTATGTTCCGGTAGAGGAGGTCGAATATTTTCAGGCCGATGGGAATTACATCGAGGTTCATACCGGGGAGCGACTTCATTTGTGGCGTCAAACACTGGGGAAGCTTGAAGGGAAACTGGACCCGAAAAAGTTTATTCGCATCAGCCGCTCCGCCATCATCCCAATAGAAAAAGTCGCCTCCATCGAGACCCCCGTCCGGGGCGAAGTCTGGGTGAATCTGCTTTCAAAAGGACGCCTCGCTCTGTCCAGAAATCTCCCGGAACTGCAGGATTTACTGAATTCTTCCTGATATTTGGGGGATTCATCCCTTGATTTGCAGAATTCGTCCCAAACCTGCACATAGTGGAAACTTTTGGTGTTTAACTTAACACGTAAAGATATCCCGTTTCCGATATGAAATCCCCTCACCTCCTTACCTTTTCGCTCCTTCTCGTCAGTTTGATCTCTGACCTGACTGCGCAGGAACGAATCGTTGGCTTTGTTCGAGTCGACTGTCCTTCAGGTTCGGACACCCTCGTCTCGGTTCCGTTTCGGCAGAATTCATCCTTTGAAGGAGAATTGAATGCCACACCAACACCCAGCTCAGACAGCGCGATACTTTCCAACGGAGACAATCCCGGCTGGGCGGTGGATCAATTTGTGACCGCTCCGTCCTACCTTCGATTCACTTCAGGAACTCGCGCCGGATACGTCTTTTCGATAACGGCAAATTTAGCAGCGACTGTCACAATTGCCCTCGATGGGGACGATTTTTCAGGTGTGGCGACGAGTGATGAATTCGAAATCCTCCCTCACTGGACATTGGACCTGCTCTTTCCTGCCGCAAGCCAAAACACGGTTCACGCTTCTTCTTCAGTATTTCCCACTGCCAGGAAAACCGAGATCCAGTTTTTCAACCAGACAAAAGACGGAATCGATCTGGCTCCAAGTCAGATCTACTTTTTAGAAAATACGATCTGGCGCCAGAGCGTAAAAGGTTTTCCAGATGCGGGCTCGAAAGTGGTTCCTCCCGGCTCATCCTTCATCATTCGCCACCCTGCGACCGAAGCAGCGACACAATTCGTGACGCATCAGAGAGTCGATTCCCGTACCTTTGTAACGCGATTAAAAACTCTGAGTGATGGCGAAAACGATTCCTCTCTCGCCTTGGTTCGTCCGGTTGCGGTAAAGCTTGAGGATCTGAACCTTACCGCAGCTAACGGTTTCGTTGAAAGTGCGAGCACTGATGAAGCTAGCCGAAAGGATGAGCTTCACCTTTTTGACAATGCTGCTGCCGCCATCAACCGAACCCCTTCGGCCGTGTATTTTCGTACCGGAAATCAGTGGGTTCTCGACGATGGAAACGCTTATCCCGTTTCCGATGATACCGAAATTTCACCTGCCGTTGGCTTGCTCCTGCGAAAGGCCAGCACTGTAGATGCCGCCGACCATGTTTGGATCAACACCCCTGCCTACTAGTTCCCTCCCTGAACTCCTCCTATGAAAGCACGCCTTCTCACCCTTCTTTCAATCAGCTTCCTTTGGCTCGGTACAGCCGCGGCGGATGTCACCATTCAGTTCTTTTTCGGCGATCTCCCCGTCTCCAATGACACTGTTGGCATTCTCGTTGCCGATGTCAGTGACAATGGGTTTGCCGATCTTACGGATGCCGAAGGCACAGTTCTCTCAGGTGGAAGCCTGCTTGGAGAAAGCGATGACAAGATTCTCGCGGTCATCCAGGCCGACAACGGAGCCTACTGGAACGGTGCGGTCGGATTCGCTGAGACTATTTCAGAAATCGACTATGCTGAGCTGGGAATCAGCGAGAACACCCCACTGACTTTTTACTGGCTTCCAGATCATCTTGCGCCGGGCGGATCTCTTGCAAAGGGAGATACCTGGCACTGTTTTCGCACGGATGGCATTGGAAACAGTGGCGGCACAATTGGGTTTACCACACCTGCAGATTCCGGATCCTATTCGATCGCGCAACTGAGTACGACATTAGGAGGAGACTTCAACCCCGCGGCCCCGGGAAACAGTGGAACCTACGCAAGCGGAATGGTCGGTCGCCTGCTGACTGCCCCAACGAATTTCACCGCAACCAACGGAACCCTTCCTGACAAAGTGTCGCTATCCTGGGACACGCTTGCCGGTGCCGACGGCTACAAAGTCTTTCGAAACACCGTCAATGATTTTGCCACCGCGACAGAGATTGCCCAGCCAACTGCGAATTCATATGATGACTCTTCAGCCATTTTCGCGACTGATTATTTTTACTGGGTCCTGGCCTACGATTCGCTTGGTGATGGAGCTGAGAGTGCTTCTGCCGCCGGATCCCGAAACCTCGGTTCCCCGGATGGATTGACTGCTACAAACGGAACTTCTCTGACAAACATCGACCTCTCCTGGAATGCGATCAGCAATGCCATCAACTACGACATCTATCGCAACACTTCCGATGACTTCGGGTCCGCTTCTCTTCTGCTGAATACGGCTTCCACTTCCTACTCCGATACAAGCGCCAGTGCAGGCGTGGTCTATTTCTATTGGATCGTTGCGAAGAACAACGGCGATGCAAGCTCTCCGGGAGCAAGCGATTCCGGCTGGAGGTCTCTTGCCGCTGTGACGAACCTCGTGGTCTCGATGGGTGAGTTTGCCGGCCTAGTGAGTCTGTCCTGGGACGAAGTCACTGATGCAAGCACCTACAGAATCTATCGTTCGTCGACCAATGTCTTCGGCGAAGCCGTCCTGATTGGTGAAGGAGCCGACCTGACCTTTGATGATCTCACGGCAGGTGCCCGCACCGATTATTACTATTGGGTGGAAGCAAGCAATGGAGAAGTCACTGGTGTCAATGCTGCCACTGGTGCTCTCGGAAACCGGGCCGTGATCATTCCGGACCTAACCATCGGAAGCAAACCTTCCCAGAAAAAAGGAAACAACCGCTACAACTCGTCGGGTAGTGGGCAAAAGATCGTGGAGAAAACGACCGGTCTTTCGAAAGTAAAGAACTACTCTCAAGTCCAGAACGATGCACTCACCGCTGATCGTATCCGGCTCTCAGGTTCCAAGGGAAACAGCTTTTTCAAAGTGAAATACAGGCGCCGTTCTCCGGGTTCAGCGAATATCACGGCAGCAGTAAAAACCGGACGCTACTACACCGGTGAGCAAGCATTCGGGGCCCATGAGTCAATTGAAATTGAGTTAAAACCGGCAGGCAAACTGAAGGACAAAAAGAAGAGCTACAACCTGAAGCTTAAAGCCTATGCGGGAACTGATAGCGGGAAATTAGATGCTGTAAAAGTGCAATTAAAGCGCAAACCCTGATTCCGTCAGCCAATCCGTAGAATCCGTCTAATTTCATTCCCCAAACAATATGACTGCGAAAACCCCTCTTTCCAAAGACCTCTCCAGGTTGCAGCATTGCCATTCTTTCCTTGGAATCCTCGCCATCCTACTTCTGATGATTCCGGCTTTTGCCGAACCACTGCTCACCTCATGGTCTACGGAGTTCTCGGGTCGATATGCCCGGATCTACGAAACTCTGGCAGACCAGAACAGCCAAAATTCCGTCACGGTCTGGAACCGCGGCCAGGGCGTTCAGGCTTTACCCACCTATGCGGGAGTTCATGAAGTCAGCTTCACCGCTACCGACGTCTTCATCCGCACCAGCGGATTAGGTTTCCATGTGATGGGCCCATGGTATGGCAATGAAGCGAAGACGAACCTGTTTCCGAACTACCCCGCCAATCGCGCAGTTATTTTCCAGTTCCCCCGAAATCCTGTCGCCCCGGCAGTTAAGACACCAACCGGACTGGGTGCGATCGGATACTTTGTCGACGGGATCGCGATGTTCGACAGTCGTGACGCCTTTTCCTATTCAAATGCCAACGCCGCCGATGCTCGTCCAAATTCAGGATTCGTCGGAGACGGAGTTTGGAATCGCGACGCCTACGTCAACGAGTCGGTGACTTTTGACAATGCGAACGCGCACCAGGCCGGTCCGAATCATCACTACCACGCCAACCCTCCCGGCCTCCGCCATCTTCTCGGTGACAGCGTTGACCACAATACCGCCACGAACGTTTACACTGAAAATTTCAACGGGAAGCACTCACCCATTCTTGGTTGGGTCAAAGACGGCTACCCTGTCTACGGACCCTACGGATTTTCTGATCCGAACGATGCCAACACCACGGTCCAACAGATGATTTCCGGATACCAGAAACGCCCTCTGCCGGATGGTGCCGCGCGTAACAGCCTTCCACAATGGGCAAACACTCTGGAAGGGCGATCCACCACCATCGCCGGCAACCAAACCGGGCCGAACGTCAGTGCACAGTATCCCTTAGGCCATTACCTGGAAGACTACGATTACAAAGGTGATCTCGGTCAAACTGTTGGCGTCGACTTTGACCTTGATATCTACAATGGTCGGATCTGCGTCACCCCGGAATTCCCCAACGGAACCTTTGCCTATTTCGTCTCCATGGAAGCAGACGGAACACCGGCGTTTCCCTACAATATCGCCAGGGTTTATTATGGGTATCCGACAGGAGCAGCAGTCAACGACGTGCCTGCTTCTGCCGAAACCTACTTTGAAGGAGGTCCAGAACGCCCTGCTCGAGTCACCTCCGTTTCCGCCGACGATGCGAGTGGAGATGTCACGCTTACATGGAGCGCCGCAGAAGGTGGCTCCTATCGTGTCGATTTTTCCCCAAGTGCCAACACCTGGACCGAGTTGCCGATCAAAGTGGAAGCCAATTCTGAAATAGCCAGCTTAACGGACGGAGCAATCGCTGCGACAACCGATACTGGTTACTACCAACCTAGACTGGAATCCCTCGTCGCCTTCGATGATGCAGGCTTCGACTACGACGATAGCATCGTCCAGGCTCCGAAGTCCACGATCACAATTACTTTGATAAGTGGAAGCGGCACACCTCCGACCAACCTGAACAGTTACCCAACGGCACTCACATTTGATGGAAGCCCTGCCGTTCTCGTTTCGCGAACTTCTCAGTATGTTCTGACTCTCGAGGTCGACTCTTCATCCCTCTCTGATGGCGACTACACCATCTCTGCGACATGGCCGGGTGGCATCACCCGGACCGGGACCTATACCCACGTGGCAAATCCTAACATTCTTCTTCTAATCGTTGATGACTGGGGAATTGATTCCAGCCCGATTGACAACAACGCGACCCTTAATCCGGGAACGACCTTTGCGACCATGGCGAATCTTCAGGCAATGGCGGCAAATGGATTGCGCTTCACCAATGCATATGCCCAACCTGTTTGTTCCCCTACTCGATCTGCAATCATGACAGGACGTCAGGCATTTCGAACCGGAGTGGGCAATGCCGGCGATACCCTGCCCACCACCGAAACCACCATCCCAAAAGCATTTTCTGCAGCGAGTTCACCTTATCAATTGGCCTCGTTTGGTAAGTGGCATCTGGGCGCTGGAAATACTGGATACGATACCCTTGGCGGCTGGCCTCACTTTGTTGGGATCACAGGAGGTGGTGTTCCTGATCAGACTGATGGCTACGAAAATTGGAACAAAAACACAAATGGAACAGCTGCCAACTCGACGACCTATTCGACGACGGATCAGGTGAACGAAGCGAAGACCTTCATCGATGCAAAGAATCTAGCCAGTCAGCCCTGGTTTGTGTGGATGGGTTTCAATGCGCCTCACACTCCTTTTCACGAGCCTCCTTCGGGCCTTCTTCAAGGCGGAACGGGATCGAGCGATAAGGAACTTTATCAAAAAGCTCTCGAAGCTCTCGATACCGAAATCGGACGCCTTCTTCAGTCAGTCGATTTGAGCAAAACGAACATCATTCTTGTTGGCGACAACGGAACTCCCGCCCAGGTCGTCCAGGCTCCCTTCGGTCCAACCGGAGGCGGCGGGCATTCCAAGGGCGACCTTTATGAAGGCGGCATCCATGTGCCCATGGTCGTTCAGGGTCCTTCGGTGAGCGTCGCTGACGGCAGCACGACTGACAAGCTGGTCAATGTTGCTGACCTTTACCCAACGATTCTTGAGATGGCGAATGTTCCGGTTCCTGAGACAATCGTGGATGGCGTTAGCATCAATCCGATCTTGTCAGGTGCGGATAGCGCTCAGCGAAATGCGATTGCAGAAACCTTCGGAGGGAACGTTGCCGGAAGGTCAATTCGCCTGGGAGATTTCCCTGACTACAAACTGATCATCTTCGGCGACCCGGATGATACACAGGACGTTCCCACCTACGCATTCTACAACCTGAGCATTGACGCCAATGAACAAACGCCGCTGAATATTGCGAGTCTCACTGGCCAGGCGCTGACGGCCTACAATGCGGCAATCGACCTGGATGCTGCACTCGGCGGAGGATACAGCGACCCACCGGGCGCAGCGGAAGACACCATCTACATTCAGTTGCCGAATCAGACAGGCGCGGCTGGTGTGCCAATGAATATGAATCTTGCACCGGACTCGATCACTGTTGATGGCGTCGCAGCCAGCTATATATCACGTGTAAACAACAGTGAAACCGCGGACCAATTCTGGGTGAAATGCAACGTTCCACAAGCAGCGCCCTACACATCGGCAACGGTCGCGTTTCCAGACAACCCGAATACGGGCGACACCCGGGTCTTTGACTCCATCCAAATCATTGTGGCCCCTTAAATCCTTTTACCACTATTTCCTGTGCGATCCCTAACTGTCATTTTCTCTTGCCTGATTCTGCTTCCGTCTTTGACGGTGGCAGGAACAGTCACGCTTGAGATTCGGCATTTGTGGGAAGGGAAAGAAATCACTATTCCAACCGAAGCGATCGAAACGGCTGCGGGTGAGCACATCGACATTTCCCGCCTCGCTTACCTTTTGAGCGAGCCGACCTTACTCTCGAAGACCAGGCAAACACGAATCGCCCGCAAAAATTGGTTCGCTTATGTCGACGGAGGAAATGCAGTATCCAGGCTCGTCCTTGATGGCGTTCCTGAAGATTCCTATGGCGGATTGCAAATCTACATTGGTCTCGACGAGGCCACGGACCTTGCCGACCCGAACCAGTATCCTGCAATGCATCCGCTCAACCCTCTGGTGAACAATCTTCATTGGTCACCGCAAGGCGGATACATCTATATAGCAATGGAAGGCCATGCCCAAGGTGACCTCGGTTTCTCCTATCACCTTGGCAATCCCCGGAACCGGGTCACTTGTGAAATTCCTTTGGAGTTTGAAATGGCAGATTCGACCACGATCTCCCTCGATTTCCATCTTGATCGCATTTTCAATGCGGATGAGCCCTTTAAAACCCGGGAGCAAACTTCAACTCACTCCCGCGAGGGCGATCCAGTCGCGAAGATATTGAAGGAGCGCCTCGCTGGTGTCTTTTCTTTACGCAGCATCCAGCAATCAGAGCACGAAACGAAGCCGGCAACCTCGATCACTCGAAACACCGTCGGAACCCCTTACTCTTTTAAACTGAAAAAAGGCTTCCCGATTCCTGCGCTCCCTCTCGACTTTCCACTGACCAATGAACGCGTGGAGCTCGGGCGCCGCCTGTTTCATGACGCCCGACTATCGCGGACGGGAAATGTTTCGTGTGCCTCCTGTCATCAGGCAGAGCATGCCTTTTCCGATCCAATCCGCTTTTCATCCGGCGTGGATAAAAAAGAAGGAACGCGAAATTCAATGTCTCTCGTCAACCTCGCCTGGAAAGAGTCGTTTTTCTGGGATGGTCGCGCAGCTTCGCTTCGAGAGCAGGCTCTCATGCCCATTCAGGATCACCTTGAAATGGACGAATCTTTGGAAAACGTTGTGAAGAAACTCTCTTCTGAATCCGAATACCTCGAGCTGTTTAGAACTGCATACGGCGATTCGAGTCTGAGCGCCGAAAGGATCGGAATCGCCATCGAGCAATTCCTCCTGACATTGACCTCCTACGATTCCAAGTTTGACCGGGATGCAAAAGGGGAAGGAAGTCTAACTGAACAGGAATTGAAGGGCCTCGAACTGTTTATGACGGAGTTTGACCCTCGCCGCGGATTTCACGGAGCCGATTGCTTTCACTGCCACAGCGGTCCCTTCTTCTCCAATCATCGATTTCATAACAACGGCCTGAAGGTCGACATAGATAAGGGGCTGGAAGCTGTTACAGGGAAGGAGACGGATCGCGGAAAATTTGTAACCCCTTCCCTCCGCAACGTCGCGTTGACGGCTCCCTACATGCACGATGGAAGGTTCGCGACACTTGAAGAAGTCGTTGAGCACTACTGCACCGAAATCGAACGTAGCCCGACCCTGGACCCTAATCTGGCAAAACATCCTCTCGGGGGAATCTCACTTTCAAAGGATGACAAAAGTGCGCTTGTCGCCTTCCTCCAAACCCTCACAGACGAACAATTTACCCAAACCACCCCATGAAAAAAATCACTCTGGCGATTTTAGCCATATCTCTTTTTCATCCAGCTCTTCGTGCCGATGACAGTGTCGTCGGATTCCAACGGCTGACTGGAACTCCTGCAGAAGATACGAAAGCGTGGGATGGCCCGGCTCGCTTCACCAATGTCGACCTTTCGCCATCTATCGCCTTTTCCGGCGATGTCGATATCGCTTCCGGCTCAGAAATATCGACCATCGGTGCTTTCTGGCGGGTAGGGCAATTCGTCTATTCAGCTGGAGATCAGCCGAAACACTTTTATGTTGAGATCACTTCGGGAACAGCTGCCGGAACCAGATTCGATATCTCGGCGAACGACGGGAATTCAGTAAGCGTCGATCTAAATGGAGGCAGTTTCGCTGGAATATCCCAGGGAGATGGAATGCAAATTGTTGCCAAGTGGTCGCTCGATCAACTTTTCCCGGAAGGTAACGGCCTGACTCCCTCCGCCTTAAACACCACCGGAAGTGAAGTTCTCTTTCCTGCCACAGCCAGCGAAGCCGATTTTGCCAGCGCTGCCACCTATCAGTATCGAAGCGATCTCGTGCGTTGGGTTAATACAAGTGATACGGGGACTGATGCCGGAGACGATATCATTGCTCACGGCGCTTTGTTAGTGATCCGGCAAAGTGGCGCCACACCGATCCAACCCCTGTTTGCCGGGCATTTCTCCTCCTACACTCCGCTGAAAGTCACGGTGAGGTATTTGCAAACAGGCAACGATGATTTTTCAAATGCACTATCGATCACTGACGAAGGATCCATTGCAGCCGATACCACCGGGGCCAGCGGAGAAACAGGCGAACCAATGCATGCGGGAAACGGGAGTACCGCATCTGTATGGTTTGAATACACGGCCGGCCAGACAGGAAACTTACTGGTGAATTCAGAACACTCCGGCTTCGATACCGTTCTGGCTGCCTACACGGGAGTCAGCGTGGATGCTCTCACTCTGCTGGCTTCCAATGACGACCTCGGCATGGATTCATGGAGCCAGGTCAGTTTTCCAATCAGCTCCGGACAAACTTATTACATTGCTCTGGACGGTAAAGCCGGCGCAGTCGGTGCAGCTGCCCTCTTGTGGGAAATTCAAACCGGCTTTCCCGAAATCACCGTTGAGCAACCGGTTAACACGAATTTGGTTGACGGGAATTCCACCGTCGATTTTGGAGAAGTATTGGCAGGAAGCGATAACGAACTCACATTTACGATTCGCAATCAGGGCGGAGCGCAACTCACAGGACTGAACACTTCGGTTTCAGGAACAAACGATTCAGATTACTTACCCATTGCTCCTCAGGTTTCCAGTTTGAACCCCGGTGAAAGCACCACCTTCACTGTGGAATTCCAGGCAAGCGGAGTTGGCGCCCGCACTGCGACCCTCCAGATTACCAGTAACGATGCTGACGAGAACCCATTCGACATTACTCTTACCGGGGTAACTTTACCCGCCACCACCCTGGAATCCTGGGGAATGGGATACGGTCTCAGTGGGAACGAACTCCTGCCGGGTGCCGATGATGACGGAGACAAAGTCACGCTCATCGAAGAGTACGCCTACAATATGGATCCAACGCAGTCCGATCCCGGCTATCTCACACCGGGAACGGGAACGTCAGGCCTGCCTTTGATTCGATTGATCGGGGATAAACTTCAAGTGGAATGGCTCCGCCGGAAATCGGACGCCAGTCTGACCGCAACAGCTCAGTTCAGCGCGACTCTTCCGGGAGGATTTGCCGAATCACCTGAGTCTGAAACCGTAACTTCTATCGATAGTGATTTCGAAAGAGTGGCTGTGAGCGATTCTCAAACCACGTCTGCAAGTATCAGTCGCTTCGGCAAAGTTGTGCTGGAGCAGGAAGCCGCGCCTTAATTTCTAGGACTTCGACAGCCCTTGTCCCTTACCTTCAATTTTTAACACATCTTCGCTTGGGCATCGCCTCATCCCCGTGATAAATTCGCGGCATGTCCCGCTACATTCTTTCTCTGGATCAAGGAACAACCAGTTCACGAGCGATCGTCTTTGATGACAGCGGTGCCATTGTCGCCAAAGCCCAGGAGGAATTCGAGCAGATCTTTCCCAAGTCAGGATGGGTGGAGCACGATGCTGAAGAAATCTGGGAAACCCAACTCAAGGTCGCGCGACAAGCAATTTCCGAGTCAGGAGTTAAACCCGAAGACATCGCAGGAATCGGAATCACCAACCAACGGGAGACCGTTGTTATCTGGGATCGCGAAACCGGCAAACCCATCGCCAACGCAATTGTGTGGCAGGACCGCCGGACCGCGGATTATTGCACTGAGTTAGCCGACGCCGGGCACGCCAAAAAAATCCAGAAAACGACAGGGCTGGTAATCGACGCCTATTTTTCAGGATCGAAGATCAAGTGGCTCCTGGATAATACAGAGGGCGCGCGCGAACGGGCAGAGAAGGGAGAACTCGCCTTCGGCACGATTGATTCCTGGCTGGTCTGGAACCTCACCGGCGGTGGTGAGCATATCACTGACGTCACCAACGCATCCCGAACGATGCTGTATAATATTCACCAACTCGATTGGGACAAGGAAATGCTGGCGCTCTTGGAGGTACCTCGCGAAATCCTCCCGGAAGTCCGAAGCAGCAGCGAAGTTTACGCGAATACCCTCCCTGAACTTTTCGATGGTACTGAAATCCCCATTTCCGGAATTGCCGGCGACCAACACGCCGCCCTTTTCGGTCAAGCCTGCCACTCTCCGGGGATGGCAAAAAACACCTACGGAACCGGGTGCTTCATGCTGATGAATACAGGTGAAATGCCCGTTCCTTCCAAAAACAAACTTCTCACCACGATCGCCTGGCAAGTCGATGGCGTGACCGAATACGCGCTCGAAGGAAGTGTTTTCATAGGCGGCGCAGTGGTCCAATGGTTGCGCGATCAGTTGGGCATCATCAAGGAGGCATCCGAAATCGAGGAACTGGCAGCCAGCGTCCCTGATTCCGATGGAGTCTATTTTGTCCCAGCCTTTGCCGGGCTCGGGGCCCCTCACTGGGACGGCTATGCGAGAGGCACCATAATCGGGCTGACCCGCGGAACAGGAAAAGCCCACCTAGCGCGGGCTGCGCTGGATGCTATCGCCCTTCAATCTCATGACCTACTCGACGCCATGAGCGATGATTCCGGAATTGACCTCGCTGAACTGCGAGTTGATGGGGGCGCATCCGAAAACGATCTTCTCATGCAAACTCAAGCCGACCTTTTAGGCGTTCCCGTTGTCCGCTCCACCATTGCTGAAACGACTGCACTCGGCGCCGCTTATCTCGCAGGACTTGCAACGGGCGTTTGGAAAGACAAAAAGGAAATCGCCGCCAACTGGGCTGAAGCAAAACGCTACGAACCAGCAGGAGATCCCGAAACCATCAAAGCGCAGGTCAAAAGATGGCGTAAAGCCGTGGAACGCTCCAAGTCATGGGCGTAGAAAAACATCCAGTAACACTTTTCTGTTTAACGGTTTAAGTAAATAACATAGCCCCGTTCGATCATTTTCGACTCCCTGCGCTCATGAGCTCCTTCCTCGACGGAAAACCACCCAACCGTTCTCCCGAAACGAAGAATGAATGGGGATTTGTTTTCATTATCGGATTCTTCTTTGTTGTCCTGATTGCCGCAGAAATAGTCTCAGATTTTTCGGTCGCCAAACTCAGTATCCCCTTCTTCTTCCTCTCCTGGATTCCCCTGCTAATCATCCACGAATTCGGACACGCCCTGATGGCCCGATTCCTGGGCTGGCGAGTGGAGCTGATATCTATCGGAATCGGTAAAATTCGCGCCCGCTGTGATATCTGGGGGATGCCGGTCGAAATTCGCACTTTTCCCATTTCGGGATTTGCCTGTCCCCGCGCCACCGACTTGATCCAGCCAAGGCTTAAGGATTTTCTGATATATGCTGCCGGTCCCGGCATCGAAGTCATCTGTGTTCTCGGGCTTACTGCGTTTTTCGGCTACTCCGAAATGACCACCCGCACTTCGGATGTCGGAATAATTGCTGCGCAAACTTTTTGCGTGGCAGCACTTTTCGGAGTCTTCATCACTCTATTGCCGATTACCCACGAAACCGAACGCGGAGAGTCATGGTCGGACGGCCTTGGCATGATTCTTTGCTGGAAGCTTCCCGATGAATACTTTGCCCAACAAGCCTATCGGGACTAGCTCATTATTCTTTCCCATGAAAACGTCGAAAATTCGATTTTCATTTTTTCCGCGCCTTGCTAGGGTCGTTTCTCTCCATAAAGCCATCTAAGAATGAGTAACAATATCGAATCGCTTCAGAAAGAGGATCGCCTCTTCCCACCTTCCCCGGAATTTTCCGCCGCAGCTCATATCAAATCGATGGAGGAGTATGATGAACTCCACCGTAAATCGATCGAGAATCCGGAAGCATGGTGGTCCAGTCAGGCTGAAGCGCTAACTTGGCAAAAAAAGTGGGATACTGTCCTCGATTGGTCAGATGCTCCTTTCGCAAGATGGTTCGATGGAGGAAAAATCAACGCTGCGGAAAACTGTCTCGACAAACATGTCGCGGCAGGAAATGGAGACCGCGTCGCAATTCACTGGATCGGCGAACCCGGAGACACCCGTGATATCACTTTCTCCGAGCTTCTGGAAGATACCTGTAGATTTGCCAACGCACTCAAAGCAAATGGTATCAAATCCGGCGACCGGGTTCTCATTTACATGCCAATGGTTCCTGAAGCTGCCGTGGCAATGCTCGCCTGCGCCCGGATCGGCGCAGTGCACTCAGTGGTCTTTGGAGGATTCTCCGCGACATCCATCAAGGACCGTCTCGAAGATTCTGAGGCGACTTCGATTATCACGGCAGACGGAGGGTGGCGTCGCGGAAGTGTTGTTCCTCTGAAGGAGAATGTTGACGCCGCGCTCAAGGAATACTCCGGGGTTGAAAACGTTTTTGTCCTGAACCGCTGTCAGAACGAAGTGACGATGGTCGACGGCCGCGATAAATGGTGGCACGAAGAGACGGCGAATGTTTCATCAGACTGCCCTGCAGAGGGATTTGATGCCGAACACCCACTCTTCATTCTCTACACTTCCGGCTCGACTGGAAAACCTAAAGGAATCCTCCACACCACCGGCGGTTACCTCACTCTGACAGCTTCAACCTTCAAACATGTTTTTGATCACAAAGAAGAAGACGTCTACTGGTGCACTGCCGACGTGGGTTGGATCACCGGCCACAGTTACATTGTCTACGGCCCAATGGCCAACGGCGCGACTCAGGTCATGTATGAGGGCGCTCCCAACTTTCCCGACTGGGATCGATTCTGGGAAATTGTGGACGCCTACAAGGTCAGCATTTTCTACACTGCCCCCACCGCGATCCGCGCCTTTATCAAAGCCGGCGATGCTCACGTTGATAAACACGATTTGAGTTCCCTGCGTGTCCTCGGGACGGTCGGTGAGCCGATCAATCCCGAAGCATGGATGTGGTATCACGAGAAAATCGGCGGAGGTCGCTGCCCTATCGTCGACACCTGGTGGCAAACTGAAACCGGTGGCATCATGATTTCACCACTTCCCGGAGCAACCCCTACGAAACCTGGAACAGCCACCCGTCCCTTCCTGGGGATCGACGCTGCTATTCTCGATGAGACCGGACAGGAATGCGGCCCCAACGAAGGCGGGAAGCTAGTCATTCGTCAGCCCTGGCCGAGCATGTTGCGCACGATTTACAATGATTCTGAGCGTTACAAAGACACTTATTGGAATGAATACGAAGGCATCTATCTCGCCGGAGATGGAGCGCGCACGGATGAAGACGGTTACTTTTGGATCGTGGGGCGTCTTGATGATGTCCTGAATGTGTCCGGCCACCGTCTTGGAACTGCCGAGGTGGAAAGCGCATTGGTTTCCCACAATGCTGTTGCTGAATCCGCGGTTGTCGGAAAACCACACGAGATTAAAGGTCAGGCTGTCGTTGCTTTTGTTACTCTGAAAGAGGGAATCGAGGCCACCGACGATTTGGCCAAAGAACTCCGTAACCATGTCGGCACGGAGATTGGTGCAATTGCTAAGCCGGACGAAGTTCGTTTCACGAATGCGCTTCCAAAAACGCGAAGCGGAAAAATTATGCGCCGGCTTTTGAAAGAGATCGTAGCAGGAGGAGACGTTACCGGCGACACCTCAACGCTCGAGGACTTCAGCGTGGTTGCTAGCTTGCAGGGGAAAGGAACAGACTGAGAACTTCCGGCTGAGAACTGCAGGCATTTCTCCAGAGAAATACCTGCAGGGAAGCTGGATTATTTGCCTTTTCTTTTTCCTTTGGTCTTTAGATTCGGATAACGCTTTTTCCTTTCCCGGGAAATTTTGGCTTCCATATCCGGGTCGACCATACCCCAATCTTTTTCCGTAGAGATAACGGGGGCATCTGCGATGACCGTTCCCGTTGCCCGTTGTCCCGTGCCAGGCTCTAAATATTCGCCCAGTTCCATTCGCGCCTTCTTTGCTATAGACTCTAGCTCCTGAACAATCCCGGGATTCGCAGCAGAAACATCCACGCTCTCGCCGGGATCAGCGCTCATTTGGTAGAGCGCAGGTTCACTAACATTGAGAAAGGACTTGTTCCTATCCCAGAACGGAAGCTGTTCTTTCTTTCGAGGAAGATGGAGCTTCCATTCCCCTTTCCGCACCGCCTGCAAATTCTCGCAGTTGTAGTAGTAGAATGGCTCATCGATGGACCGGGCCAGCGGTTTCCCGTGCAGGAGAGGCACTAGACTAACGCCATCATAAACACGATCCTCCGGCATCGAAGCTCCAATCACTTCGGAGAGAGTTGGAAACAGGTCCATAGCCTGAATCTGTTCATCGTTCACTTTTCCCAACTCCACTTTTGACGGCCAATGAAGAATAAAGGGAACCCGATGACCTCCTTCAAAGGTGACATACTTTGTCCCTCTATAAGGCAGAGCGTATTGGTTCTTCGTAGGTCCATTGTCCGATGTGAAAATGATTAAGGTATTGTCTGCGACACCGGTTTCTTCCAGCGCTTTCATCATCTCTCCAATCCCCCAGTCCATTTCCTGCATGATATCGCCGCGGACACCGTCTTTTGATGAGCCCGCAAACGCCTTGCCCGCCTTGTAGGGTGTGTGCGGATAGTTGTGCGCGTAGTAGAGGAAAAAGGGCTTGTCTCCCTGCTGACGAATAAACTTCCCCACTCGATCGGTGTATAAGGTCGTCAATTGATCCAAAGGTGTCTTACTGAATGTTATTGTCTCCCCATCGTAAAATTCCGGAGAATGTTGGAAGTTGCACGGCATCCCGTGATAGGAGTCGAAGCCTTGCTTGAGCGGGCTGAACTCCGGCTCCGATCCGAGATGCCATTTCCCAACCATGCAGGTGTCGTATCCTTTTGATTTGAATTGCTCAGCCAGGGTAATTTCCTCCGGATTCAATCCAAGAAACCAATGCGCCTTGCGGTTCGGATTGATCCCCATATAAAGCCCGCACCGCTGCGGGTATGCCCCGGTCAGAAAGGCGGCTCGCGACGGCGAGCAAATTGAAGCAGCAGTATAAAACGAAGTGAAGCGCATTCCCTCTGACGCCAGCCGATCAATATTCGGCGTCTTTACTTTGGTAGCCCCATAGCAGCCGATGTCCGAATACCCGAGGTCGTCGGTAAGGATGAAGATCACATTCGGATTTCTTCTCTCCCCTTCCCCGGCCGCAAGCCCTGGCGAAAGAACAACTGCCGACGCGAGGGCAAGGAACAAATTTATCAAAGTTTTCATCTCGGAAACAGGATGCCAATTTTCATCCCCCTTTGGGAAGCATTTACCACATTCTGCGCAGGGGTTTCAAAAATCGGACCCTCTCATTGCGCGTTTCGCTTAGGATTACAGAATCGGAAACAGCCCGGAAAAGACAAGTATCCCTATTTTTTCTTCTTTTTTCGCTGCACTTCGCTTTCGCGCTTCAGATCGTGTGCCGCATTCGCTTCTGGTAGTTGCGCCCCGACCTTTGACCTCCATTCATTCAAGATCGAGAACATGCTCTCCGCCTTCCCTGGATTCTCAGCTGCAAGGTCACTCTTTTCTCCGGGATCCGATTTAAGATTGTAGAGTGACACGGAGTCTTCTTCGAAGGAGTGAATCAAACGCCAGTCGCGAGCACGGACAGCGCTGTATGGTCCATCTCCGCCGGCATGGTAATGCGGGTAATGCCAAAAAATTGCCTCGCGCTTTAACTCCGCCCCGGGGTTTCTCAAAACCGGGACAAGACTGACGCCATCGACCTGCTTTTGTTCGTCGGTAACCCCTGCCATCTCCAAAAACGTAGAATAGAAATCCATCCCGATAACCGGCTCACTACAATCGGTTCCGGCGGGTGTCACTCCCGGCCATTTGATAATCTGAGGGACACGCACCCCGCCTTCATAGGCCGAGCCTTTTCCGCGACGCAATGGAGAGTTGTCCGTAAATCCATCGAGCTTCCCAAAACGCTGAGTAAGACCTCCATTGTCGCTCGTGAAAACGACAACCGTATTCTCAGCCAAACCATTGCGCTCAAGAGCACCCAGCACTGATCCAACAGCCTCGTCCATACTGTGAACCATCGCTGCATAGTGGGGATTCTGATGCTTCGCATTTGTCTGAATCTTCCCGGCGTATTCGTCTACCAGCTCTGCTTTCCCTGACACCGGTGTGTGTGGAACATGAAATGCGAAGTAGAGGAAAAACGGATCATCCTTCCACTGATCAACAACTTTCACCGCTTCTGCAGCAAGGTAATCCGTGATGAAATCGCCTTTCGAAAATTCTCCGGATGTTTTTGTCAGGAAATTATTCTTCGAGACCGGCTTGAAGACTTGATGGTCAAACCCGTGATCCACCGGGTCGAAATCTTCCGATTTTCCACCGCTGGGATGAAGATGCCATTTCCCAACATGAGCGGATTTGTATCCAGCTTCCTTCAATGCTTCAGCAAGAGTAATCTCATCATGTTGCAAGCCTTTCTGCCAATCAGGAATCTTGAGTTTGGCAAAAGGTCGGTTCTGCCCCGCAATGAAATCGGTCAGGTGAAGGCGTGCCGGATACTTCCCGGTAATGATCGCGGCCCGACTTGGAGAGCAGACCGTGCAGGCGGCATAAGCATTGGTAAACTTCACCCCTTGTTCTGCCAGCCGATCAAGATTGGGTGTCTCGTAGAGATCGCTGCCAAAAGAACTCAGCCCGGTCCACCCAAGGTCATCTGCCAGAAAGAGAACGAAGTTTGGCTTCGCTTCTACAGCGAAAGTTAACAGGGGGGAAAACAGCAGGAGCACCAGGATGATGATGGAGTCTCTTTTCATAGCGAAGGCCAAAATAAAAATCAGAAGCGAAGCGTGGTTCGATCACTTCGAGCGCGAGATAACTTTGCGCTCCTTCAAGTCATAGCGATCTCCTTCCTTAAGGAAATAGAACAAACTTTCTTTTTCGGGAAATTGTTTAAGGTCCACACCTTCTCTCGACCAGAATTGGCCATCGTAAACCAGCGCATAGCTCGCCCCCCGAACAACGAATTGATCCCCTTTCACTTCAATGGCGGTATTTTCATCAACGCCAAGCCCCAGGAGCTCAGGCTGTTTACGAATCACATTCAGTAAATCGAAATGTCGATTCCTGGCAATTACGTGCTGATCAATCGCGGTGTTTTTTAGAAAACCTAAACCTTCCTCATGATCGCCCATCATGATCTGGTTATTCCTGGTGTCTCCTCTGGCCAGGTAACTTCCCTGGATCGTCGCCCCCGCCGAAGATCCACCAATTACGCCGCCCCGGGCAAGAACATCATGGAACATCTTCTCCACCAATGTTCCCTTGTAGGCATCCACCAACCTCCATTGTCGCCCACCACCAAACCAAACAGCCTTCGCCGATTTCAAAGGCTCGCAGAATGCCTCAGTGTTTGCCAGTTTACGGTCATGAGTGTGTAGCACCGAAACATTCGTAGCCCCCTTCTTGCGAAAAAAATCGCCACTGCTCTCGCCATACTTAGGTGCACCGCCGGCCGTGGGTACAACAACGATAGAAGCATCCTTTCCTCCGGCGAGTTCAAAGAATCGTTCCACCAGTTCATCGGAAAATTTTCCTCCACCAACAATGAAGAGACTCCCCTTCTCCGGACCGACTTCAGTCCCTTTTGAAGAATCGCCCCACCAAAAAATACACGCGAGAATCAGGCAAGAACGGGTCAAGTGAATGAAAGTCATAAAAGACACTATCACATCCGTTTGAATTGCTTGTGAAATTCATTTTCATATCGCAGAATTAGGATTTCAGATGATTCGATTACTCCTTCTCGCGTCGATCGCGATTTACACAACGGCGGCCAATGCAGCGGACAAAATGAACGTGCTGTTCATCGCTGCCGATGACATGAATTGCGACCTGAGCGTCTACGGTCAGTCGCAGGTGAAGACGCCCAATCTCGAACGACTCGCAAAAATGGGCGTCCGCTTCGACAGCGCCAACTGCCAGCAACCACTCTGCGGACCGAGCCGGGCGAGCCTCATGACTGGACTGCGGCCCGACACACTCGACATGCACACGCTGGCGCATGAACTTAGGAAGAAAAACCCCGATGTAGTCACCCTCGGACAGCTCTTCAAAAACAATGGCTACTTTTCCTATCGTTCCGGCAAGATCTATCACTATGGGAATCCAAGCATGATCGGCACTGATGCAAACGACGATCCAGCGACCTGGACGGAACGAAACAATCCGGCGGGAATCGATAAAACCCGGGAAAACGAAATTCTGAATTTCGGCCCGAACAAAGGGCTCGGGATTTCCATGGCAGTATGGGATCCGGTCAGCAAAGATGAAGAGCACACCGACGGCATGGTCGCCAGCGATGTGATTGAGCAGATCAATAAGCACAAAGACAAACCTTTCTTTCTCGCGGCCGGATTCTTCAATCCACACTGCCCTTACGTCGCCCCCAAGCGTTACTTTGATATGTATCCGCTGGAGTCCATCTCCATGCCGGATCTCGATGAAGCGAAAGCAGACCTGGAAGATGTCCCTCCCATGGCGATTGGCCGAGACTCAAAGAACTGGCCCTACTACTTTCCCGACATCACAGTCGAAGAAGCGCGCCGCTGTAAACAGGCCTACTACGCCTGCAATTCCTTTATCGATGCTCAGGTAGGTCGCCTGCTGGATGCGCTGGAGGAAAACGATTTAATGGAAAAGACAATCATCGTCTTCTGGTCCGATCACGGATATTTCCTCGGCGAAAAAGGACTTTGGTACAAGCGCAAAGCATTTGAGCGTTCTGCGAGAATGCCCATGATCGTGGCGGCTCCCGGACTGACAAAGGGCGGCGTCTCGAAAAAGCCAGTTGAGCTTCTGGATCTCTACCCAACCCTGGCTGACCTTTGCGGGCTTGAAGCTCCGGAGAATCTGGAAGGCGCATCCCTTCGTCCATTGCTCGAGAATCCAGCAAATCCGAAATGGACCAAACCGGCTGTGACCCAGGTGTGGCACAATCGCAATTCCTGGGGATACTCCCTTCGCACAGAACGTTGGCGATACACGGAATGGCTGGAAGGAAAAGCCGGCCGTGAGCTTTACGATCATGAGAACGACAGCAACGAAGTCACCAACCTCGCTGACAAAGCGGAGCACGCTGAATTAATCGCTAAGCTATCTACCCAATTGAAAGCCTTTCAGAATTTGTCCGCAAATAAGTTACCTGGAGAGAAAAAGAAAAAGCAGAAGAAGTGATTCCGTTCAATGTGGTCCTCAGGCTGGAGGATCAATTGGTCGGAGTGAAGCCCCGTCCCACTCGACATACAAAATACACTCTGCGTCATCTCCATAGGGTGCCTGCAAAATATCTTCTCCATCGAGTCCCACTGCCAGTGAACTTCCGATGCATGGCCGATCCTTCCATTCTCCACCGCCGATCCTGCCAACATTGCTCACCCCAATGATCGAGCATCCAAACTCTGTGCACACCGGACCGTAGGAGTCGCGCCAGAGTTGACCATAAGGATCACTTTCATTGTTGTGATCATTCGGCACCGCCCAGGCGCAGGGGGAAAGAATCAATTGGGCACCCATTTGGCCCAGCGACTTGGAAAGAACCAGTCCATCCGCAAATCCATCGGCACAAATCATGAGGCCGAGAATCCCCATTTCCGTTTCAATCACCCCGAGCCGATCACCTCTGGAATAGATTGTTTCGGCAATATCCAATTCGTGAATCTTTCGGTGGTGAAGAAGAAGCTCGCCATTCGGGCTGATCAATACTGCCGCGTTACAGATTCGGTCGCCCGACCTTTCCGTGATACCACCGCACACATAAATCCTATGCTCTCGCGCGGATTGCATAAGAATTTGGCAGGAGCGCCCTTCCGGAATCAACCCCGCTTCGCTTCGTGCCGCCGAGGAGCACCAACCGAGATCGAAGCACTCGGGCAGCAGCGCCAGAGAAGCGCCCTGTGATGCCGCATCAGCAAGCTTCCCGCGGGCTCTGTTGAGATTCCCCTCCAGATCATCTGGACGCACTGCCATCTGAATCAAGGCGATACGAAATTGACGGGAACTCATAGTCCGATAAATTATGCCCGTAGAACAATGGCAGGTCGAAACTTATTCCCGATGAAATGGAGCAATCGGTCAACACTCCTGGATCGAAGACCTTAACCAGTTCAATCGAAAGGAACGCACCGGGCAGCACATTTCAATCACTGTCTCTTCATCCAGGCGAGAACATCGTCGTCAAATTCTGCGGGAAACTTGTGGCCGAAACCTTTCATCTCAATCAACTCAAAACTCACATCGAGCGCGTCAGCTGTCATCTTCATGGTCTTAAACTGCTGGATGATCACCGGCCGCGTCCAGTATTTGTCGGTGTCGCCGTAGAGCCCGAGAAAGGAGCATTCCTTCATTCGGTAGCGATGCAAACTGCTCATCCAGATCCCTCCGTCTGCGAGGATAAAATGCTGAAAATGCTTCAAGACTGTCTCATCCTGACCCGAAACCAAAAATGCTGTCGTGTGTGCCCCGTTCGAAAACCCTCCCATGAAATTTCCAGTCGTCTGCGCGTTGGGAACCTCTTTAAAAAATTTCGTCAGCATCGCTCCATAGGCTTTCGAGATCACCGGGAAGTCATCAACGCCAATAAGGACTCCGCCGAACAGTTCATCCTTCTCCACCTCATTCCCCCGACGAAACAAAGGGAGGGTTGCGGTAATGTAGTCCTTCCCCCCGGTAATTTGCACCGCGCGACCCAATCCGCCTTTCTCCATTCCGCTGCCCGTTCCCCCCGTCAGGAAAACAAAGACCGGGTATTTCTTATCCGCAGAAAAATTGTCGGGCAATCGGTAGAGCAGATTCGGAACGCGTTCCTCTCCGGTGGCCTGAGTAAAAAGCGTTGGAACGATTTCAGGGAAAACAAGTTCAAGGGTCTCACCGGATTTTTGCTCCAACTTCTCTTCAGCAATCGAAAGAGTAACGAACAATATCCAAATCAAAAGGAAAGAGAACAGGCGCTTCATGCCCGGCATCCTACTGGAATGGTATAGAGAAGCAAAGCCTTACAAGACAGCGCCCCAGTCGCTCCCTCTTTCTCAGATTCCTTGAGAGCGCTGTGAGCAGCAACGCCCCCTTAGTAAGCGATCGAAATAGGCGTCCCTACGTCGACCCATTTGAAGAAACGCTTCGCAGGATTATTTCCAGTAATCGGAACGCGAACACAGCCGTGGGAAGCCGGGTAATTCGGAACGGAACTGGATCCATGGACAAACACATTGCCGCTGACCTGAACACTCCAGGGCATTGGAGCATTGTGATAAAGGCTCGAAAAATGAGTTTCGGATTTGTAAGGGCCAGCTCTGAAGTTACCAGTCGGGGTGCGTCTGTTCTTCCCTGAGCTGATATTGGTTTTAAAAACGAGACGGCTACCTTGGTAGGCCCGCAATTTCTGATCGGTTAAGTTAATCTCAACCCGCTTAGGACCGCCGAGCAGACTGCCTTTGCTTGAACTCGAAAAAAGTGCCAGACCACTGCTCTTCTTCCGTTCTTTCGTAGATGAATCACGCTTTGCCCGATCAGCACTTCTGCCCTCAGTGTCCGCCTTTTTGCTGAACAGAGATTTTAAGGGCGAGCTATCCTGACCTTCCGCACAAACTGTGCCCAGAAAGAATAACACAACAAAGAGAATCGAGTAGGAATGAAAATATCGCATGGTGGGAATCTGGCTACAGCCCCCCACGAACGCAAGTGCATTTTTTCTTAAGGCAACCCAAAAACGGGCCACGGGAGGATGGGATCCAGTTTATGAAGACGGTTTCTCGAGCGCAAAACGGCGCAGCAAAAGGCCCGCCCCGAGAAAGATTGGAAGCTGGGCCATGAACATAGTCGTCGCGAAGACAGCAAACTCAGCCTGATGTAGAATTCCCACAGCGATTGCAATGGCGACGCCAAAATTTTTCACAGGAGAGATGAGGAGCAGCGTGATCCTGTCCCTGAGATTAAGTCGAAAGAGTCCAGCCACGACAAAGCTGACGAACATGCTGAGAACTGAAAGAATGATGGCTGAAAGCGCCGTTAAGCCGAAGCCACTGGTGAAGCCTTTTCTGTCGTGAAAGATGATATACGTGCCAAGCGTGACAACTCCTGTCTCTTATACACATCTCCGAGCCCACGAGACC
>OJCB01000059.1_pt1 | contig 49761 bp, 43 predicted proteins | sample 1591501 | NCBI WGS metagenome assembly OJCB01 (sample SAMN05416813, study PRJEB24817) | seawater metagenome | isolation source: Sea water | place: Canada:Atlantic | collected 2013-07 | reverse complement strand
AGCGTCAGATGTGTATAAGAGACAGGCCTGAGGCAGTGGCTACCTTCTCTTGGCTACGTGTAGTTAAGTGGACTTTTCCGTCTTTGATGAAGAGAGCCCACCCATAAGCGCTTCCACCCTGTGAGGCGATAACTCCGGTTGATGGAAGGCCGGAAATTTTTGCGTTGATTACAAATGGCCGGTTTGCCACGGCGGGAGAGCTATCGGTATCAAATTGATCTCCTGGCTTCACATTGAATGCATTTTTCTTCGATCCCTTTTTATTCTTCTTTCCGTCTTCTCCCTTTTTCCACGACCCGAAAGGAACCACTCCGCGTTCTTTGGCCCAGGTTTCATATTGTGCCGCCATTTTGGAGGCAACCTCAGATTGGGAATCGACCAGATTATTCATCTCTGTGCGGTCCTTCTCCATATCATAGAGTTCCCAGGGGCTGTTGACGCCTTTTGCGACCAGCTTCCACTTGCCGTCACGGACAGCGCGATTGCCTTCGTGTTCCCAATAGATCGGTTTGCCGCGCTCAAGCGAACTTCCACTCAATGCCGTTCTCAGGGAAATGCCCTCAACCGGGATCAGTTTCTGGCCGTCTTTCTCAGCCGGGTAATCTGCCTTCGCGAGATCAAGAGCAGTTGCCATCAGGTCGACGAGGTGTGATGGGGAATCCTGAAGCGGGCCTTCATCGGTCGTGCGCAATGCGCTTCCCTCTTGTTTGATCCCGGATGGCCAGTGAGCAATAAGAGGCGTGCTGATTCCTCCTTCGTGGACGTAGTGTTTGTATTCGCGGAATGGTGTGTTGGAAACATTGGCCCAGTTTTTCCCGTAGCCTATCTCTGTCTCGGCAGGGCCGGGCATGACGCCGTCACCACGTCTCAATGGATATCCATCGCGCGATTGTGGCGGGATCATTTCTGTTTGTAACTCATCCGGCCCCATGGGAGGAAGAGTTGGTTTGCCGGGGCGATCAACCGGGCCGATATTCTTTCCGCGTCCAAATGTTTCGGCACAGCCTCCGTTGTCCTGGAAGAAAAGAATAAGGGTATTGTCGTATTGGTCGGTGTCTTTCAGAGCCTGGACGATCCGCCCGACTCCCTGGTCCATATTATCGACCATAGCGGAGTATACCTCCATGCAGGCAGCTTCCCACTCCTTGAGTTTGACCTCTTCCCAGTCACCGACAAGAGGAGTGACTTCCCAATCGTCCGGCAACAACTTCATTTTTTTAAGGCGGGTGATTCGGTCCTGGCGAGTGGGTTGGTAACCCTCGTCGTACTTGCCCTCATACTTGGCGATGTCTTCGGGAAGAGCGTGCATGGGCCAGTGCGCAGCGGTATAGGCGACGTAGTGAAAAAACGGCTGGTCCTTGTTTTCTTTGGCGTGGTCTGTGATGTAGCGAACCGTATTATCGGAGATGGCGTCGGTGTAATACCACGTGTCTTCCGGTTGATACTCGGGATCATTTACTGGGGTGATATGAGTGTTGTCGCGAGTGAGGGAGTTGGGATCGAAAAAAGAACCGGCTCCGTGAATCGTTCCGTAAAAGCGATCAAATCCGCGTTGTCTCGGCCAGTTGGAAGTGTCGGGATCTTCGCGGGTCCCAGTGTATGGAGTGACGTGCCATTTTCCGGCCATGTAGGTGCGGTAACCGGCCGGTTTGAGTGCTTCCGCGATGGTCAGGCATTGGCGGTTAATTTCGCCCTGATACTGAGGGATTCCGTAGTCACTTGTCATGTGTCCCACCCCGGCTTGATGAGGATAAAGCCCGGTGAGGAGTGAAGCGCGGGTAGGGCAGCAGCGCCCGGTGTTGTAAAACTGAGTGAAGCGAATCCCGTCTTTGGCCAGTGAATCCAGGTTTGGCGTTGCGATTTCCCCTCCGTAACATCCGATATCGGAAAAGCCCATATCGTCTGACATGATAAGGATAATGTTAGGTCTGTCGTCAGCATTCGAATGGACGAGGGAGACAAAAGCAAGAAATACGAAGATCGGAAGTGGGATTCGGCACATAGGATTAGATATTGGAGAGAAAGGGATACGCGAACAATTCGTTTGAGGAAAGAAAAATGCGGTGGCGTGAATTTCTTCACACACACCGCATTTTCGTTAGGTTTTCCTATATTGTTTTATAGTGGCACCGGAACCTCTTTAGGAACTCGGCGGAATATCGACCTTTGAGGTTTCCTCTTTTGCTGTCGGAGTGGATTTCTTCGCCTTTGGATCGGGAAGAGAATCTTCACTGAGTTTTCCAAGAAACTCGGGAAGTTTGACTCCGACATTTCCTGTCAGCTCATGAAGCGGCGGAAGAGCCTTGGCCAGTCCTGCCATGAAATTGGCGGTGCTGTTTCCTCCCTCTCCATTTCCGCCACCGTCCCAGACAGTGACCTTGTCGATCTTCATGTTGGAGATCGCTTTGACCTGTGCATCCACCAGATCAGGCAATTGCTCGATCATGAGCATAAGAGAAGCGAGATCGGGGTTGCTTCCGGTGGCGTCGATGACACCGCGGAAACCTTCCGCTTTCGCTGAGAGTTGCGCCTGCATCCCTTGAGCCTCCGCTTCCATGGTGGAGCGAATACCGTCCGCTTTACCTTTCTCAAGGCGGCGGGTTTTTTCCGCTTCTGCTTCAGCGAGAGTTTCGATTCGCTGTTTCTCGACCATCGCCGGGACGACGATGTCGGCGTAGCGGGTAGCTTCCTCACGTTTGGCACGCTCGGTCTCTGCCTGTTGCTCTGCGGCGTAGGCTTCGCGTTCCCCGTCAGCAGTCTTGACCCGTTCGGCGGCGGAACCTTTACGGGTTGCTTCCGCTTCCTGTTCCCGTCTGAGGGCGTTTGATTCGGCAATGGTTACTGCGGCGGTATTCTCCCCCTCCACTGCGGTAGCGTGGGCAAGGGCGACTTCAACTCGCTGCTGTTGTTCAGCATGGGCACTACCGATTTCACCATCACGTGTTTTCTCGGCAACTTTCACTTTCGCTTCGTTGATCGCACGGGCGGCAGCTTCCTGACCGAGTGCGTCGATATATCCAGACTCATCGGTGATATCCTGAACGTTGACGTTGATGAGTCGAAGGCCGACTTTTTTCAATTCAACTTCCACACCGTTGGAAATGTGATCGATCAGCTTGTCCCTATCGGCGTTGATCTCTTCGATCGGCATCGTCGCGATAACGACCCGCATTTGTCCGAAGATGATGTCTTTGGCGAGTTCCTGCACTTCTGGCAGGGTCATTCCGAGAAGACGTTCCGCAGCGTTTTCCATAACACCGGGTTCCGTGGCAATACCAACCGTAAAAGTCGAGGGCGTGTTGACCCGGATATTCTGTTGGGACAGCGCGCCTTCCAGGCGGATGTCGATCGGAATCGGAGTCAGGTCGAGAAACTGGTGAGACTGGATGATCGGCCAGACAAAGGCGCCTCCACCGTGATAGCATTTGGCGCTACGGCCGCTCTTTCCTCCAGTCTTACCAAATATGACGAGTATCCTGTCGGGGGCACAACGTTTGTATCGCGATGCCAACGCAAAAATGGTGACGAATAGCAGCAAAATTAGGCCGCCAGCTAGTGCAAAATATTCCATTATCTTTTCCTTTCGTTAGGGTTCCTGTTCAAACTTCCGGTCGCACAATCAGTGTGTTGTCTTCCATCACATCGATCACCAGCACCTTGGCCCGGTTCTCGATTCGCTCGGAGGTTGAGGTTTGAGCCTGAACCACCTGAAGGCGGCTCTGGATCATGACCTCGATCTGTCCGTTCCCTTCCCGATTTGGGGGAATGGGAAGGTAAACGGATCCCACCTTTCCGATGGCGTTGTGATAGTCGAGCGTTCCGTCTTCGCGCATCGACCAGAAAAATTTCATAATAAAGTAGATAACTACCATCAGGACCAGGCCTATACAGATGGCAATTGGCACGGCAGCGAAGAGAGCGAGTCCTGACTTCAGGCATATCGCTCCAACCCAACCGAAGCCGAGGAGAAAAGCAGTAATGCCCCGGATAGAAATAAAACTGACTCCGCCACCGTCATCGGTGGAAACGTCTCCACCGTGATCTGTATCAATATCAAGATCGCCGACATCATGGCCGTCCATGCCGAAAACAGTCAAAAGTGTCTGCACACCAAGGACAGCAGTCGCCAGCATACCGATCGCGTAGAATATTTTGAGGATGACTTGAAGGCTATCCCACCAGGTGTTGAATGTGTCCATTGTTTGCGGTTCCTTTTCTGTTTACGTTTGCAGAATAGGGGATATCAAATCTATCCACGATTACAATCGGATTGTCGGTTTGTAATCCAGGAACTTCAGGGCGCCGACCACCTCAGTGTTTCACTGTAATGCTTTGATAGGGAGAGGATACCGTGAACGGGACTCCATTCTCAATGTGCCTGTGAAGCGAAAGAAAGTCGATTTGGCCCTGTTCAGTGGGAACGGAGAGAATCGCTGCTTCATACCGTCCCACTCCGGTTTTTTCCATAGTGGAAGATTCCCATTTATCGTATTCGAAGGGGAGAGTGTAAGGGGCGTTACGATTGATGCTCCACCAGAGTTCGTTGCTTTCCGGCTCTACTCCTTCTGAAAATTGAACGGAGACGAGATACTGTTTCAACTCCCGATTTCTCTTCAGGGAGATCGTTGGAACTCCCGGCAGCTTTCTGTCCCCGAAAAAATGATGATGGGCAAAGGCCGTGAAATTCTCGGAGGACAGGGGAAGCTTCGGAACTTGTTTTGTGAAGCCGACTGTCGTAGGACCACCGTGTTGTCCGCCTGGAATAATGCAGATCGGAAAATCAGGGTGCTGCCTCCCCAATTCAACGAGCCCGGGGCTAACGCTGTCATTCGTACCTACAAGGTAAAAGTAATCGAGGCCTCGCTTTTTGATTTCGGGCAGGTAATTCGTGATTCGCGAAATGTCCCAAACCTTCTCGCTCATGGTTTTGATATCCTCTTCAGTCCAAGCTGCCAATTTTGTCTGTTCGAGAGTGACACGAATAGCGGATCGGCGTTCGTTTCTCGCGTCCAGGGCATCGTGAGTAGTATCGGGAAGGTCGAGTTTTCCAGAATCGAGATTAGCGAAAAACTTATTATTTTGTACTGAAATGAATTCTGGTTCGGAACCGATCACATAAGTGGGTGTTCCCGGATTCTTGATGATGGGGGCGACCACGGGGAGAATTGCAGTGAAGCGATCATCATGGATTCCGGCTGCGGCTGCGGCGACTCCGCGTTTCGATCCTCCTGTGGTTATCACTTTTTCAGGCTGGAAAATTTCAGACTCGGTCAATGCAGCGGTGAGCGCCCGCATCTGGCTCATCCCCCAGATCCAGGCGGGGGTGTAGCGAACGTTTTTCGTCTTAAGGAGGTATCCCCGCATTCCCAGATGAAGTTGACCGGCAGGCTCCATTGCGTCGATCGTTCCCATACCGATAAGAACGACTCCGACACCATGTTTCTGCAGCAGGTCCAGTTGCGCGCCGGAAGGAGCGAATGCTTTTTTCGAAAGCCCCTGATTTGCAATGATAAGGTTTCGGCAGGGGAGCCCTTTGAGCGGAGCGTTGAGAGTCACCGGCAATCGGACCTTTTGTCCGTCCCACCATTCGCAGACCGTGACTTCGATCAGTTTCTGCTGAATGTCAGGATGCTTCGGGGAGGGTTTCCAATTCTGGAGAACTTCGATTTCCAGACTGGAAGTATCGCAAATTTCCTCTGTATTGAAAAACGGCGTTTCAGCAGCAATTCCGCAAATCGATGAGGCAAGAATTGAAAAGAGAATAGCAGTGCTGCGAAGCATCGAAATGGGCGACATGATCGGATGATTTTGTGTGCTACTCGGCGGGTGCTGTAGCCTTTGCCGCCCGGATCGAAAAGTCATCGTAGTGCACATCGTTGATGTTGGTCGTCAAACTGATCTGTGACTTCGTTGAGTGGGCGATCCCTTCGGATTGAAATTCACAGACGACATCGCCATTCACCTGAACTTCGATGGCGTCACCTTTTGTACGGATCAAGAGCGTGTGCCATTCTTCGCGATCCAGATCGAGTTCAAAACGCGAAGTTTTTCCCTCCAGCATTTTTTTCGTGTCTTCGTCGAGGCCTGCCGCCGACTTTTTCATTTCGTAAATGGCGTTTTCGAAAGCGCCGGTTTTGGCGTCGGCGACATTTCCGCCGGTCGGTGAGAAGCTGATGCTGCAAATGTGGCCTGCGTGAGATCCTTTGTAATCCTTGTCATCCAGCCAGACGTTGAAACGCTCGGCCTGATCGCTCATGAAATTGAATTTTACGGATACTTCCAGGTCCTGTTTCCCCTCCATTCGAATCGCATCGACTCCGGCGTGATCGTCGATGTCGATCGTTTTCCCAATGAGGACACCTTCCTGAACGAGGCTTTCGCTTTTGTAATGACTCCATTTTTCGCCGAAACCTTCTCCGGAAAAGTCATCCTCGAAAATCAGTTCACTGTAGTAAAGGGACTCCCCGTCTCCCTGCCGTTTTGCGTCCCAGGCCGTAAGCCAGTCCTGGTCTTCTTTTGAGAGTGAGTCATAGGTGATCTCGAAAACTTTTCCGCTTCGACGGATTTTGACGACTCCGTCTTTCATATCGAGCAGCTCCGCCTCGATGGATTTTCCGCTCGTATTCGTGAAGGTGCGGAAATCACGGGCTTCGGAAAAATGGAGGCCAAGCAGGAAAATGGCAATGAGGGTAAAGGCTTTCATGGCCCTATCTTACCGGAATCCCGAGCCCTCTCAATTTGCAATATGCGTATTTTTTTCAAAGACAGATCGCCTTCTTGCTGTCACTTTTGCGGCATGAAACTGATTCGACCTTTTCTTTTCGCAGCACTGCTTGTGACTTGCACGTTTGTTTTCGCTCAAGACGGCGGGATGACTTCTCTTTTTAACGGGAAAGACACCACTGGATGGAAAAATACTTATGAGTGGGGAAAAGTGGAGGTGGTCGATGGTGAATTTCACTTAACCGCCGACAAGAAGTTCTTCCTCGTAACGGAAGAGCAATTCGAAGACTTTGTTTTTGAGGGCGAAGTTCATCTCCCCGAAGGAAAGGCAAATTCCGGCTTTATGTTCCGCTGCCACGCTGAGCCGAACAAGGTATTCGGTTATCAGGCGGAATGTGATGGTTCTGACCGTCGCTGGTCAGGTGGCCTGTATGACGAAGGGCGCAACGGATGGCTCTGGCCGAGTCAGAAGGGACGGACTAAGGTCGATGCGGCTCTTGCTCATGAGAAGGAATCACAAGCTCATTTCAAAAAGCCGGAGGTTCGCGATGCCTTGAAGCGGAATGGCTGGAACAAGTATCGAATCACCTGCAAAGGGAATTCCATCAAGATTGAAGTGAATGGTGTCGTTACCACCGAGTATAAAGACGATACCGATGCGAAGGGCCACATTGGCATTCAGCACCACGGCGAAAAAGGACAGACTTATCGCTTTCGGAATCTGAAGATTCAGAAGCTCTGATACAGCTGGCGGGCAAATTCCGCCAATTGCTGCGAGGAGGCGTAAACAGAGCCTCCATGATTCATAAAGCTTGAGCCTTCCCGGTTCAGCTCGAGAGGGGATCCTTTCATGTTGGTTGGCTGAATCTTCAGTTCAGCAAAAACACAGGCAGTGGCGGCGAAGTCCCATATCGATCCTCCGCCGTCTTCCAGTTTGGGGAATTTGAAATAGAGGCCCGGGGAGTTTTGCAACACCCAGATTGCATTCATGGCTGCGCCGCCGTGGTTAATCATTGTCACTCCGGAGAGATTCAAGCTGTCGGCGAAGCTCTCAAGCTCCTTTTGAAGAGTTGAGAACTTCGAGTTTTTTAGAAAGCTTCGGTCCATCACCCAGGTAAGATTCGTGGCATCTGAATGGAGGGGCACTTTCAGCTCATCCTCGTCCTGGAAAGCTCCTCTTCCCTTTTGGGCGTGATAGACTGAACCGGTTCGGGGGTCCGCTATTGCTCCGATGAGCGGGGTTCCCTCCCGACTGACCAGGGCAATGGAAACGGAGTAGCCCGATTGGTTTTCGGTGAATGGCAGAGTTCCGTCGAGAGGGTCGATGCACCAGAAGTAATCTCTTTGATGGCGGCTCGAGTCATCCTGACTTTCTTCGGTGAGAAGTCCCAGTTCGTATCTGCCGATGGAATCATCCAGTTTTTTGAGAATCAATTTCTGAGAAGCGAGATCCACTTCCGTAAGGATTTGAGAGGCCAAGGTGTCGCCTCCTGATTTGGATAAGATTGCCGTTTCGGCTCCGGCATTTTTCTGGATCAGACTCGCGGCACTCTGCGCTGCATCAACAGCAAGTGCCCTTAGATCCTCAAGATTGGTATCAGTGAGTTTCATACTTGTTCGACTCTAGCGAGAACTTCGCGCGCCAGGCGTTCGCTGTAGCTGTTGATTTTCCAATGGCCGGGGCACCACCCCTTGAGAAAGCGGTGAAAATCCGTCCACGCTACTGGAAACAGCGATCTCCATTCAGCAACTACTGATCCGGAGTCAATTTCAGGACGATGCTTTGTGAGAGCGACGGTCAGCGCAGTGAAATAGCAATCGAGTAGCTTCTCCTCCATTGTTTCGCAGGAGCCTTCATCGAGGCAACTCCCGATGAAATAAGCGACGTCTTTCATTCCGCATCCACCTCCGACATACTGGAAATCAAGCGCCGCCACCTTTTGGCCGTCATTTGAAAAACAGAAATTTGCGAGCTTGGCATCGCCATGGATGAGGGTCTGATATTCAGCGTGTTTGAGCGATCTGTCGATTTTCTCAGCTGCCTCTTTCAATTCAAGGTCATCGAGCGCCTCCAGTTCGTCCGGCCGGGTTTCGAGATGCCAGTAGCTGCCGGTTTCCCAAAGTCCGTCGGGCTCTTTTCCCAGGAACGTAGCGTGAAAATTTGCGAGCCACTCCAGGCAGATTTTGATCTGTGTCCAATCAAGGCTGCTCAGTCGTTGCGGAAATCCTGAACTGTCGAGGTCTTCGAGAATGAAGAGCACTTCGTCTCCCTGTCGCTCGAAGGCGAGAAACTCAGGAATGCGGCAGTCATCACCGCATTGGGAACTCCAATGGCGATACCATTCTGTTTCCACCTCGTAGGATTTCACTTTGCGAAGGTGAGAGCGGTCAGAATTCCATCCTCGCGGGTGGTTTCCGGATTGTGGCAATACAACGTGCTTTACCACTACGGTTTTTCTTTTGGATCCAATGAGCTCAATACGGAGTATTTTCCCATAACCGCTCCAGAGCTCCTGAATCGTCTCTGCCACGTTCATGGAGTCGGCATCGGTCGTCGCGAGGACGAAAGATTGGAAATGGGCAATGGACTCGGAATTCATCAGGGACAGGCGATTGCCAGCCTTACCGAATTCCCGATGAAATTCAATGACCGTTGGTTTTCGAAGCACTTAAGGCTTTCGACACAAAGGATACCGTCTAATCTGCAACGCTATGAATAGATTTCTTCTTCTCGCGATTTTCGCATTGCTCCCGCAGGTCGTCAGTACGGCGGCAGATAAGCCCAATATTCTCTGGATTTTTTCGGAAGACCTCTCGCCCTACATGGGATGTTACAACGATTCGGTCAACGCCGGGCACACGCCTACGATTGACCAACTCGCGGCAGAAGGCGTGATTTTCAAAAGAACCATGATGCCCGCTCCGGTATGCTCCGCCTGTCGTTCGGCGCTGATTACTGGTGTGATGCAGACGACAAGCGGAGTTCATCAGCACCGGTCCTCCCGTGCCCCGAAGGGTGTTGTTCCTGAGGATACCCGGGTCCGTTTGCCCAAGGGAATGAAAACGATTCCCGAGCTGATGCGCGACGCAGGCTATTTCACCTTCAACAGCGGAAAAGATGACTACAATTTCCATTACGACCGCCGCAAGCTCTACTCGGTGGGGACAAAGGACGACTACGTAGCGGGAATGAATGGATGGCAGGGAAACTTCGCCAAACACTCGACCTCGATCACCGAAGACACCTGGAATTCCCGGACCGACAAAGATCAGCCCTGGTTCGGACAAATTATGATCTGGGGCGGAAAAGCGAAAGATAAACATGTTCGCGAAGGGGAGAAGCTGGCGGACAATGATGTGCCTCTGCCTCCCTATTTTCCCGATACTCCGGCTCATCGGAATGCGTGGACAATGCATTACAATGCTGCTCGCGGTGCAGATGCTCAGGTGGAAGAGGTCTTGAAGCAACTGAAAGCGGACGGGGAAATGGACAATACATTGGTGTTTTTCTTTTCCGATCATGGGAACAATCAGTCGCTCCGGCATAAGCAGTTTTGCTACGAAGGCGGAGTTCACGTACCGTTTATTTTGAAAGGGAATCATCCTGCTCTGAAGGCGGGGACGGTGCGGAACGATCTCGTTTCGGGATTGGATATCCCGGCGACGATGCTGGCCTTGGCAGGGGTGGAAAGGCCGGAGTATCTGGACGGGGTGGATCTCTTTGCAGCAGATCACGAAGCTCGGGAGTTTGTGATTTCGGCGCGTGATCGGTGTGATTACACGATCGATCGGATCAGGACGGTTCGGACAGATAAGCTGCGTTACATCCGGAATTATTTTCCCGACAGAGCTCTGCTCCAGGCTCAGTATCGGGACGATGCGCCGACGGTAAAAGATCTGAAACGACTTCGGGATTCGGGTGAGTTAACGGATTACCAGAAGGAACACTGGTTCGGTATTCGGCCGGAAGAAGAGCTTTATGACTTGGAGAAAGATCCTTACCAGATCCACAACCTTGCCGGCAATGGTGACTATGCCGACGAGCTGAAAAAACATCGAAAGGTTCTGAATGACTGGATCAAAGAAACTGATGACAAAGGGCAGTATCCGGAGTCGGCCGCTCAGTTGAAAGCGACCTTCGATCTGTGGATTACCCGCCCGATTTTCCGCGATGCAAAAGTGAATCCGGAATACGACCAGTTTCGAAAATAAGCCACGATTTAACGGGCTTGGGTGGACGAGCTGACCCTGTATGATTCTCCTTTCTCGTTTACAAAAGGGCAAAAAAGTATTGATAAACGATAAATAAAGATTGCAAAAGGAGGGTTCGGGTCGAATTGTGTCTTCATGGACATGAATTCAGAACAACATCGGAAAAGAATCACCTCAGTCGGCAAATTACTCTGGGTACTCAGTTGGATCTGGATTTGCCTAAACACCTTGGCCTTCGCCATCACTTTGGGCGTCATGGCGTTTTTCAAAATTAAAGGGGGAACAGATCCTGACTATGTCGCCAATCTTTTTGTTAACTCCAAAGAGCATTCGGAGTTGGGAAAAGAGATGCTGCTAAAGCTGTCACACTATGACCTGCAGTTTTTTCTGGATCACGGAGGATGGGCGTTCTTTTACATGATTGTGGCCATGATTGTTTTCTACGGGACGATGTTTTTTATCTTTCGACTCTCAAGGTGCTGGAAGAATGGGGATGTTTTCGGGACCAAACCTTTGAAAGCACTCAATGTGATCGGATGGATCATCACTATTCACGGGATAGGCGCGATGTTTGTTGAGTGTGTCCTCAAATTCTTTATCCCGATGTCGAATTCGATGATGCTCTATTTTAGCTTTGTCTACGACGTTGCCGGATGGTCGTTCAGCTATTCTCCCAGTTCGGGATTAATCACCGGGCTCGTTTTCCTGGCTTTGAGCCGGGTATTGGAAAATGCGCGCATGATCAAGCTGGAGCAGGATCTCACGGTGTAAGCTGAAACCGAACACTGAAAGGAAAATCAGATATGGCTATCATCGTAAATTTAGACGTCATGCTCGCAAAGCGGAAGATGAGATTGAATGATCTCGCTGATGCGGTGGGGATCACGCCACAGAACCTTTCCATCTTAAAAACGGGAAAGGCAAAGGCAGTTCGGTTTTCGACTCTGGAGGCGATTTGTGAACATCTCGACTGCCAGCCCGGCGATATTTTGGAATATCGGGATGAATCAGAAGTGGAAGACTAGTCTTCCATGGGGCTAGATTGTCGCATGCCAGAATCGAAATCCGGTCGCAAAGCAGAAGGGGCACGTCGTCCCCTGGAAAGGGTCATCCGGATTCATGAAATGGTGAATCGCGGAAATTTCCCTAACTGCAATTCCATCGCGAAAGAACTGGAGGTAAATCGGAAAACGATTCAGCGCGATATCACATTCATGCGGGACGAGTTGGATCTTCCTCTGGAATACAACGACCAGCAGCACGGATATTTTTACACACGCCCGGTTAATCAGTTTCCCCTTTTAAAAACCACGGCGGAAGATCTGGTGGCGATCATCCTCGCACGGAATGCGCTCGATCCCCTGCGTGGCTCAGCGATGGAAGCAACGCTGCGAAGTGGTTTCCAGCGCCTTCAGGCGAGTATGAAAGAGCAGGTGACAATTCCCTGGAGTGATATTGATCAGGCATTTTCCGTGAAGTCTACCGGCTTGACCGAGCGGGATGTTTTTCTTTTTAACCGACTTGCCCAATCAGTCCTCGAAAGCAGGGAGCTTACCTTTGAATACCGGAAACTGAATGCGGATGAATCAATGAAGCGGCGATTGCAGCCTTATCACCTCGCGGAGATTGATGGAGGATGGTACATGATCGGATTTGATCTGGAACGACAGGCACGCAGGACCTTTGCGGTGCAACGGATGAAAGGTGTCCAGGTCACGAAGCGAAAATTTATCCGCTCACGAGACTTCAAACTGGAAGATCACTTCGCCGGAAGTTTCGGGGTTTGGTCAGGGGATGAGAACACGGAGGGAGCTTATGAAGTGAAAATCCGATTCACCGGTTTCGCCGCACGAGTGGTTGCGGAACGCCGATGGCATCCGAGTCAGGAAATTACGATGCTGAATGAGTCCGGGAGTGAAATCGAACTCACCCTCCAACTGAAAGCCCTTCAGGATATTTCGCGGTGGATTCTGGGCTTTGGATCTCAGGCGGAGGTGCTGGCACCTGATATGCTGCGAAAAGAAATCGCGGAGGAGCTCGCTGCATCGGCGGCGAAATATTCGGAAGATGGCTCGCTTTAGATGAGGATCTCGGAAACGGCAGTTCGGGGCGGGGTGGTCAATCTGCTTTCCATTTTAGTCGCTGTTTTTCTGTTTCGTACTATCGACTTTGGAGACAGTAGTCAGACTTTTGAAGCGGGCTGGGCGCTGTTGATTGTTATTTTGGTTCTGATTGAGCCGCTTATCGTTTATTTGAAAATGGACGCAGTCCTGGGCCGGAGTCGTCCTGACAAAGGCCGCTTTCGGAGCTTCCTGTTCAACCCTTTCACATTGCCGATCTGGTGGGGAGGACGGTTCGCCCTTTATTCGATTCTTTTTGTCTCTGCTCTCGAAACATTCTCTCCCTCGGGATCAGTATCGAAGGGGATGGTCCTTCCGCTGATCCTTTTCGGTGCATTGAGGGAGGGATTTATCGTTTGGTGCTACACTCGAACACGAGCGCGCTTTAAGGTGAGCCCGGGTAAGGAGTGGATCCTTGATTTGGGATACATTCTTCTTTTGGCTCTGGCAGAAACCTTTGCAGTGGGCATCGTGCGCGTAGCCAGTCCGGATAAAACTGAATTTCCGGAATCCCTGATCTGGATTTTCATCCAGGGAATGTTTTTTCTGATGTTCCTTCTGCCCCTGCGATTTCCCTACACATTGGAGGAATTCTATTCGCTCAGAACCCGGAACGATATCGTTTTTCTAGCGATCACGATCCTGCTTTGCTTTCTCGGAATTGTTCTTATCGCCCCGTAGATCAGCTGAGTGAGTACAAGACGAGGCGTGTTGCTGGGCAGGGACCCAAAATAAAAATGCAATTCTGCAGGATAATTAAGAATAATTAACAATTATTTAAGGGGGTGGTTCATAAATGTCCCACCCCCTGGGTAAACTGCAGGTATGAGAATTAAAAAGCAATCCACGACCGTCCTATCTTTCAATGCCGATGAGGCAGCAGATCGCAGTCACTACATCAGATTCGAGGAAAAGGAGAAATTGTCTCAGGAAGCTGAACTGCTGGAAGAAATGGCTGAGAGCACTGAAGAGGAAGGAGCAGGTCTGCTTCGTTTTTGCCGTGAACTTTCCGCAGTCTTGATCAAAAAATATCTCGTAGGCAATGATCCGGCCGCGGTTCGGCAGGAGTTGGTCTATGAACTAATTGCGAGGATTCAGTGTTCCAGCGCTCAGGCGAATCACCTGGTTGATCTCGCTCTTGAGATCATTCATGTCCATGTCCACGGCAAATACCGCCGCAGCGAATTGGATCTCACTTACCTCATCGCAAAAGCAAGCGGTGGGGTTCGCGATACAAGTTTGAACTGAAAGAGGCCGGCCCGATTAAAAACCGGGCACGGGTCTTCAGCTTTGTTGTTACATGGTTTTCTCGTCTTCAGTCGCTGCAGGAGCGTCATCGACGGGAGCGTCCGACTCCATAACGATTCCGGATTCAGCGGCAAAGTCAGCTAGAGCCAGTTCTTCAAGAGCGCTTCTCTCAGCTTCCATTTCCTTGAGATCCGTAGTGTCGATTCCGTCTTTCGCCACGCGAGCACGACCTTTGGCCGTTTCTTTCTCTTCACGAACCATTTCTTCAAGGCGATTTAAGGTATCTCCGGCGCCGCCGATCTCATTGATCATGCCGGCAGCCATTTCGTTGAGCTCAGCGGTAGCTTTGGCGATTTTCGTTTCACTGATATCGCGTTTGAGAGATTCGATTTTGTCGCGGGCCGCTTTCACAGCCACGTTGCGAGCTCCTTTGAGTTCTTCGTAGGTCTTTTCTGCATCTCCGAGCTGCTCGACGTTGGAAGAGTGCTCTTCTTTTACTTTCTGCAGCCGGAGAGCGTATTCGCCCGCAAGCTTGCGGTTTCCTGCCTTGAGATGAGCTGAGGTCTTTGCGGTAAGCTCTTTCAGCTCCTTACTTTCCCGCTTTACCTGAGACATCAGACGTTCACAAAGGCCGGCGTGAGCCGCGAGACCTTTGTTATACTCTGAAATTTGTTTACGGAGATTTTCCTTTTCCACTTCGAGAAGGGCCTCAGGATTTTGTCTTTCCAGTCCGGAAACAAAAAGTCCGAAAAATCCTCGAATGAGATTGCCGATACGCTTGAACATATTATTGATTGGTTTTGGTTGGCGATGTAATGCTATTCTGGCATTACCTTGATGGAAATCAAAAGCCCAATTTGTCAAAATTGACGAGTATAATTCGACTTCTCTTTTATAGAGGAGCGTTTTTTGCCGCCATCGAGACTGCTGGAACAGATAATATGGCGCAAAACAATCACATCGCACAGGGACTTCGGGAACTGGAGCAGTTGCTCATTCGGGAGAAAGAATCGGGCACCGATGCTCTCCAGTTTGAGTCTGATGTAATGATGTCTCTCAGCAAGCTGCCGATGCAGATTCAGGAATGGGCCAGTGAGTTGTCAAAGAGCGCCACACCATCAGCCCCGGCTACTTCTGTTAATGAGGAGACTGTTCTTGCTGGATCAAATCCCAATGCAGATGAATCAGTCTCAGTATCGGTGATTGCGGATATGAATCCCTTTCTGGCGGCAAATGCTTCTTCCCAGCCCTCCGGACCTGCCTTGGTTCCGGAAGGTGCCAATAACCGGGAGAAGTTGATCGACCTTTTTAAAATGGCGAAAGCGGATGAAAAACTGAAAGGGATGGATACGCTTTTCGATACGCTCGTTTTTGCTACAGGGGATCCGGAGGCGGATGTCGCATTTGTTGGCGAGGCTCCCGGAGCTGAAGAGGAAAAGGAGAAAAAACCATTCGTAGGTCCAGCCGGTCAAAAGTTGAATGGATTGATCAAAGCGATGGGGCTGACACGGGAGAAAGTGTATATTTCCAATGTCGTAAAATACCGGCCGAAGAAAGATAACGGAAGGTTTCAGGGCAATTCGAATCGGCAACCCGATGAAGTTGAAATCGCTGCCTCAATTAAATACGTCAAAGCTGAGCTTCAGGTGGTTCAGCCGAAGGTCGTCGTAGCTGTGGGGAAAACCGCAGCAGAAGGTCTGCTCGGCTTGACGGGTGCACTCCAAAAGATTCGGAATCAGTGGTACGATCTCGACGGACTTCCAGTCATGGTGACTTATCACCCCAGATATTTGTTGATACAGGAGAAGAATGCGACTCCGGATAAAGCAAGAATCGCTAAACGAATGGTCTGGGAGGATATGCTTTTGGTGATGGAAAAGGCCGGGCTTCCTGTTTCCGATAAACAGCGTGGATACTACGCCGGTTGATAGTGAATCATTGAAGTGATGAGTAGCGACGAAAAAGAAGCTTCCAAAGGCAGTCCCTGGGGCAAGGTATTCTGGATGTTTGTCATCCTGATTGTAGCTGGATTGTCGGTATTCTTCGCATTTGTCTGGTTGGGCAAACACGGGATCGATTCCACAAAAGGTGCCTTTGTCGAAATCGTGACCGCATTCAAAGCGAACGAAGTGGTTGAGACATTTGCGGAATGGCGTGAGCTCCACGTTCAGGGCAACGAAGGAAATATTCTGGAAGTGGGAACTGCCAACTCCACGGAAAGGTTTACCCGCGAGACCAGCCTGGAAATGTTTGGAAAGAAACTGCCTCTTGGAACGACGGCATCAGAGATCAGTGTCCCTGCGACTTATCGGTTCCATATCGATTTGAACGACGAGTGGTTCGTTACTGCCGACGGAAGCCGCCTTCTGGTCATTGCTCCGAAAGTTCGGCCATCCCTGCCGGTTGCTTTTGATACCGGGCGAATGGAGAAAAAGACCAGTTCAGGGTGGGCCCGATGGGACAAGAACGAAAATCTGGATACTCTGGAGAAAACGCTTACGAATCAGCTGAATTTCCGGGCCTCGAAACCGGAGACCCTGGCAAAAGTGAGCGACGAAAGCAGGGAATCGGTTGCCAAATTTGTGAAGACCTGGTTGCTGAGTCAGGATGGTTGGGGCGATGATCGCTTCAATGAGATTGCCGTCATTTTCTCTAATGAAGAAGGGCGGGTCCTCTCCAATCAGCCAGCGACCTTGCGGTGGGAAAAGGAAGAGTCAACGGGCGCTGAGGAAGTGTCCGGGGAACCGGTTCAACCTTGAGTGGGTGAAGCCGGAAGCTCTATTCGGTAGAAGACTTCTCTTCTTTTTTCTTACCGATAATAGGGGCCTTTTTCTCCGCGTTGGAAGCTAGAAGCCTGTCGCGCAGCTCGCGAACTTTCACGATGCTTTCTGAAGTGCTTCTATTTTCAGAGTCGGTAAACTTGGAGTTGGCAAAAGGATTGTTCGCCCCCCATTTTTTCCACGGGCCGTCCGGAACTTCATCGACATCGACAAAACGCCAGTCGCAGGTGCCATACCCGGATCCGAATTCAAGGTAATCCCGAATAGCAGGGGAAACATCGAGGCCGGCTCCACGGTTTTGAGTGGTTTTAGGACGCTTGCCACCGAAAACGTAATCCCAGTCATTGGTTTCAAATGGGCCAACATCTTCCCACTGTCCGTAGCAGACTTTGTCGCCACGACGCATTGCAAGCCATCGCCCTTTCAAGACTGTGCGTCCGCTTCGATAGAAAGTTTTCTTAAACCAGGGAATCACAGCGCGGGCCGATGCTTTGGTTCCAGTTTTGTTGATGTCGTTGTAGGGAAGCGCAATGTAGAAAGGGTTTTGTCCCGGAGTGAAACTCTTCGGCAGAAACCCCGTACGTCCTGAAGCTTTTGGATTGTCGTATCCGCCGTAATTGGAAGTCCATTTCCGATCCCACGCGCTGACTGTGTTGGGGACTGGATTATTCTGACTTGGAAGTTCACCAATCCAAAAGACTGTAGCAACGATGTTTCTCTTCCAGGGGAAGCGGGTGTATTTATCGCGCGGTTGCGTCGGAGCAAATACGCGGGGAAGACTGGATGAAGGCTGGACAACCGGAAGAGCACCGGGGACGAGAAGCTGGGAACCACTGGTGAGAACAGGGACTGGAATATTTTTCTCGCTAGCTGCGAGCGGAGCTACGGCAGCGGAACCCACGTGATTACCAACGACATTGGCCGGTACATTTTGTGCACTGGCCGGGTTAGTAAAGAGGAGGATGGCTGCGAATAGCAGGAAGGTATGAGTGAAGGGGTTCACTTTCACAAAAACAGTTACGTTTGAGGGGAGAGGAATGTTGGAGGTTTTTTCAATCTTCAACATTCCAAGCTAACATAATACATAACCTCTTAATTTTTAAAACTCCACGAAAATCTGCAGGTTATGTTAATTATAATGGGCTAAAAAGAGGGATTTGACAGTGTTGACGCCAATTTATACCGATTTCTTCACATTTTTTTCGTCTTTTTTTAATCTCGCACCCTTGTTGGAGTTCAGAGCCTGCTCGAGATAAGCTGGTTATACGAGGCTGAGAGAGATGCCTATTTTTTCAAAATCGTGTCGACCAGCCAGCTTTCATCGTCCTTATCAGGATGGTCGAGGGTGTAGTGCAAACCCCGGCTTTCTTTTCGTCGGGCCGCTGAATCGACGATCAGGGTGGCCACTTCCACCAGGTTTCGAAGTTCCAGCAATTCGGAAGACACCCGGAAATTCCAGTAGAATTCCTGAACTTCGCTCTGCAAGTTTTGAAGCCGTGTGGCTGCCCTCTGCAGGCGCTTCGTCGTCCTTACGATGGACACATAATCCCACATCAGCCGGCGGATTTCGTCCCAGTTATGATAAATGACGACCAGTTCGTCCACGTCCGTCACATCGCCGCTTTCCCAGGGAGGAAGATCGAGGCGCTCCACGTTTTGGCCGACGGGGATTGCTGAAAGGCAATCTTTCAATGTGCGATGGGAAACCACAACTCCCTCGAGAAGCGAATTGCTGGCGAGGCGGTTTGCTCCGTGCAGGCCCGTGCAGGCAACTTCGCCGACAGCCCAGAGTCCCGGTAGCGAAGTGGCACCATTGACATCGGTATTGACGCCACCGCATTGGTAGTGAGCCGCCGGCACCACCGGAATCGGTTGTTTGGTAATATCGATATCGACGGTGAGACAGGTTTCGTAAATATTGGGAAAGCGGTCTTTAATGAAATTCGCGTCTTTATGAGTGATGTCGAGAAACACGCAGGGCTCACCGGTTTTCTTAATTTCGCGGTCAATCGCCCGCGCGACAATGTCCCGTGGAGCGAGCGATCCCCGGGGATCATATTCCTCCATGAAACGGCGTCCGCTTTTATCAATCAACTCCGCGCCTTCGCCCCGCATCGCTTCGGTGATGAGAAATGACTTCAACTCGTGGTGATACAAACAGGTGGGGTGGAACTGGATAAACTCCATGTTCGCGATTTCACACCCGGCTCTCCAGGCCATGGCTACTCCATCTCCCGAAGCGACATCCGGATTGGTCGTATAAAGATAGACCCGCCCACTGCCTCCGGTGCAGAGAATCACCCGGTCGGACTGGAGGGTAATCACTTTGCCTTCCTCTTCATCCAGAGCATAGATCCCGACGCATCGCGGTGGCGTAGCAAATCCCAGTCTTGCTGTGGTGATAAAATCGACCGCAAAGTGGTGCTCGAAAAGTTCGATATTTTCCGTATCCCGAACCTCCTGTAGAAGTTTGGTTTCAATCTCCCGACCGGTGGTGTCTTTGTGGTGAAGAACCCGGCGCTTGGTGTGTCCACCTTCTCGTCCCAGGGCGACTTCTTCTTCATCGGAATCCCCGTGTTTTTTGTCGAACTCCACTCCCCAGTCGACAAGCTCTTGAATTGCATCCGGTCCTTCACTGATGATTGTTCGGACAACATCTTCGGGACAAAGGCCTGCCCCGGCATCGAGTGTATCAGCGACATGCTCGTCAAAAGAGTCGTTCTCACTTTGAACGCAGGCGATGCCGCCCTGAGCCCAGGCGGTGTTCGTGGCTGCGGCGTCCCGCTTCGTCACCACAGCTACTGATCCATGTTTACTCGCGCGGAGAGCAAAGCTCAGTCCGGCGATGCCACTGCCGATTACCAGAAAGTCGTATTTCTTCACTCGTCCTTGTCCTTTTTTGATGGTTTTTCGGAGTCACCCCTATTTTTCAAAAGCTTTCCGAGTAACTCCTGATCTTCAAGCTTGAGGTTAACATCACGTTGAGGGAAGGGGAATTCGATTCCGTTTTCGTGGAATGCGTCCCATATCTTTAAAAGAGCTTCGCTGCGAACACGGCCGACTCCATTGTGAGGGTCATCGATCCAGAAGCGCAATTCCAAATCGACGCTGCTGTCTCCGAAGCCCATCAGGTTGCAACGGGGGGATGGTGTATCGACAATCCGCGCGGTTTCGTTGGCCGCTTCTTCGGCCAGTTTCATGGCAAGACGGATGTCGGATTGATAGGAGATACCGAAAGGTGCGCGGACACGAACAAGCTTGCTACTGTAGGACCAGTTTACTACCGGATTGGTGATGAGGTCTTCGTTGGGGATCAGGTGTTCTTTGTTGTCTCTTGTGATGACCGATGCGTATCGAAGATTGAGGGAATTGATCCATCCATAAGTGTTTCCTATTTCGACTACGTCTCCGGGTTTGATGGATTTATCGAGTAAGAGAATGACGCCGCTTACGAGATTGGAGATTACTTTTTGCAGACCAAAACCAAGCCCCAGTCCGAAGGCTCCCCCGAAAACAGTCAGGGTGGTCAATTTGACTCCCATGATTCCGAAAGTTATGAGAACTGCGATGATGCTGAGTCCGACCCGGATGCTTTTGGTAAGCAGCACTTTGACATTCGGAGAAAGGTCGTTTGCTGAGCAAACCCTTGTCGTGATAATACGTGAAAGAAATCCGGCCGCCCAAAAAAGAGTGGTGAATGCGATTACTCCCTTGATAAGGTCGAGTGCAGAAAGGTCCACACTACCCATTTCGAGGGACCAACCGTCAAGAACATTGGCGACGTTGTCGAGAAGACCAAGAACATGCAGTGCTGCCACGACAAACAAAAATGAGGTGATCACGCTCATCCATGATTTCCAGGCGATGAATTTCGCCGGCATATTGATAAATACAAAGAGCGTCACAATCAGCGAGTAGGCCCGGAGAAGTGGACAAGTGAAGCCGAAAGTATTGGCAACAAGAAGGCAAAGCCACGTCACCAGAACCAGCGATAGCCTGTAGGTGCTGAGCTGTTTTTTTGTGGGGATTTTGTTGATCAGAGTGATCAGAGTAGGGATTTTGCCCAGTCGTGCTGCTCTGAGGAGTAACTTCGAAATCGTCAAAGCGATCACGATAGAAAGGGCAATTAGACCAATATCGATCCAGAAATCCCCGCTTTTTAAGAGCGCGCTTCCCCATGACTTGAGCATGGTCAGGTCGCCGGATCGAATCGCCTCCACGAAAACCTGCAGATGAGTTTCCGCTTCCGCTTCAGCGGGATTGATCTGGACAGGATCGATTACAGCTTCCCTTTCAGGTACTGCGTCTGTCGGTTCTGCAGGGTTTGGTTCCGCCATAAGAGCTATTTTCCTAACTCAAAGAAGTGTCGATCTGTCGGTTGTCAATCAGACGGGTCTTTCCGAAGTAGACTGCGGCGATGATACGTGCAGTTCCACCCGATTCCGGATCGACAGGCTTCAGGCTCACCGGGTCAACAATTTCGAGGTAGTCGATTTTTGCTGAATTCACCGTTTCGATCAAGTTCCGGGCAATTTGGGAAGCTTCACCAAAGGTCCTCGCATTTCCCGCCTCCCTTAGAGCTTTCCGAATCACCGGGGCGGAGGAACGATCTTCTTCGGAAAGATATGTATTTCTGGAGCTCAATGCGAGGCCATCTTTCTCCCGGACGGTGGGGCCTGCTACGATTTCGATCGGAAAGTCGAGGTCGCGGACCATTCGGCGAATGATCGCGAGTTGCTGGAAATCCTTTTCGCCAAATACAGCCACATCCGCTTGGGTGAGATTGAACAGCTTGGCAACGACGGTGCAGACTCCCGTGAAATGTCCCGGCCGACTTGCACCGCAAAGGCCTTGAGACAAACTCAACTCGTGAATCTCGATGGAAGCGTCCTTCTCGTAGATGGATCGACTGTCCGGAACGAAAACCAGATCAGCACCATGAGTATTACATTTTTCCAGATCAGATTCCAATGTTCTCGGATACGCAGCGAGATCTTCATTGGGTCCAAATTGAGTCGGATTTACGAATATGGTCGCGACTACCTGACCCTCTTCACCGACTTCCTTCCGCGCGATGTCGAGGAGGCTGGTGTGTCCTCGATGCAATGCTCCCATTGTGGGAACCAGTGCTCGCCTTCGAAGGGTGTTCTCGCGATTCCACGTGCGCAATGCGCTGACTTCGTGGATGACTTCCATGCAAGAAACGAAATGCCCTTATTTTCCTTTTACTGAAAAAAGGTGGGTGTCTGATCTTACGAAAAGGCAGTTGTTGGCGATGGCGGGCGTAGAATTCACCCCGCTCTCAAGTCGGCTGCTTCCGAGGACTTCAAACGGTTTTTTGGTAGAGACGGTATACAGCTGCCCGTCGCGGCTCGCGCAAATCAGTTTCCCGTCGCCTATGACAGGGCTGCTGAAAAACTGCCTTGTGTCGATTCGGGTGCCCCCAATTTTATCTCCTGTCGCAACATCGCGGCAGGTAAGAACCCCTCCGTCACTGAGAAGAAAAAGAATGCCCTCATAGACAATAGGCGTGGGGACATATCCAAGGCCGTCTTTGGATCCCAGAGAATAAAGAACCTCAGGTTTGTCGGTGGCGTTGGCGCGAAGAGCAGTGGAGTTCTTTCCGTTACCCCCCGAACCGAATGAGGCGAACAGGTAGCCGTCTGACTCGATGACAGAGCCCACGCTTCGCATCTTGTAACCGCCATCATAACTCCACTCCACTTTGCCAGTGTCCGCATTCAAGCCCCGCCAACCATCGTTGGTTTGCAAGGCGACTACCATCTCTTTGGAGCCGACCCTTACCGATACCGGAGTATTGTAGGCGGTTTTGTGAGTCTCATCCGGCACTGGAGTCTGGCGCTCATAAGTCCATACCGTTTCACCATTGTCAGGGTTCACTCCGATCACTGAACTTTTTGACTCGTCGAGGGCATCAGTGTGGAAGACGAGCTTTCCACCGATCAAAACCGGGGAGGCCCCGTATCCGTGATCGGAAGTAAAGGAAGGCCATTCCTTCTTCCAGGCAAGTTCCCCTTTGTGAGTCAGTGCGACGGCTTCTGTTTTCTTTCCTGATCCCCAGACTACATAGACGTGCTTACCGTCGACAGTCGGAGTAGCGGAGGCGAAATTGTTAAAGTTGTGAAGGTTGTGCCCGTCGTGGGGGGCTTTCCATTTCCAGAGAACTTTTCCTGAATTGGAATCGAAGCAGATCACTTCACGTTTCTTCGCTTCTGGATCTGCCACGGTGAGAAACAACTTATTTCCCCAGAGAACAGGAGAGGAGTGACCCTGGCCCTTGAGTTTAACGGCCCAGTTATAATCAGCCGGGGAAAATTCATTGGGAAGACCACTGATTTCCCCTACCCCCGATCCGTTCGGTCCCCGAAATCGCGTCCACTCCTGACTGTGCCCTGAAGTGATTAACAGGAGAAAAAAAGAGAAGCAAACGATCGCTCTGTTCATAAGAAATAAAAACCGGGTAAATAAGGCTTTGCCCAAATGATAGAAAAGACGCGTACTCAGGCAGTTGCAACAGGATTTGATAAGCAGGCTCTTACTGCTTGTGTCAGGAGGTGAACAGGAAAGTGAAAAGAAAATTAAATTTTTCAAAGAAAATGCGTCACGGCGCTTTTATTAAGTGCCATATTGTAGCGAGGAGACTGGCTTGTTGGGAAGTTGTTAACCTCATCCCCGAATTAACCGCAAACCTATTTCCGGCAGGTTCTTCATTGAATCTGGTCGGTGATCTGGATAGATCTTTGTAGAAGTAACTCCCCCACTCCCCCCATGCATATTGAAACCTTCCAAATCCTTTGTGATTTGGTTGAAACTACGAGCTTTTCTGAAGCTGCGGAACGTAATGGAATCACTCAAAGCGCAGTGAGCCAACAGATACGTGCCTTAGAGAAAAAATTTGGAGTGACTCTCGTCGAACGCGGCAGGCGAAATTTTTCGGTGACGCCGGAAGGTGAAGTCTTTATGGACGCCGCCAGGACTATCTTAGATGCCTATGCCGGTATCGGACGTCAGATCGCGGTAATGCGTGACCTTGTTGCCGGGAAATTGACGGTGGCTACGGTATACAGCATCGGCTTTCACGAACTTCCACCTTACCTTCAAAAATTCAGGGAGATGTATCCCGAAGTGGAACTTAATGTTCAATACCGAAGGTCAAACCAGGTATACGCAGATGTATTGGAGAACCGGGCGGACCTCGGTCTCGTTGCTTATCCGCAGGAGAAGAAGGGAGCGGAAATCGAACCGGCATGGAAAGATCGACTCGTGGTGATTTGTCCTCCCGGTCACGCATTGGCTAAACGAAAATCCCTGCCGCTCAAGGCAATCGACGGAGAGCGCTTTATTTCATTTGAGCCTGATCTCCCCACCCGGAAGGCGATTGATGCCATGTTTTCCAACGCTGGAATTCAGGTGAAGGAAGTGGTCGAATTCGACAATATCGAAACCGTGAAGCGCGGAGTCGTCATCGAAAACGCGATTTCAATTGTGCCGAGCGAAAGTGCGCGGGCCGAAGTGGAATCGGGTGCTCTCGTTCAAATTCCCGTCGAAGGAAAATTCGTGTGGAGACCGTTGGGAATCGTCCGTCGCCGGGCCAAGGCGATCACTCCCGCGATGAGGGAAATGATCACCATTCTTAAAGAGGCGCAGAAAGAGCGCGCTCTTGCGACAAGCCCCCCTTTGTAAGAGAGACGAAAAACTGAAGCCTTATTCTTTAAACGGACTTTCTGCGACAGCGGTAAAGGCTTCTTTCATTGCCGCCACTGAATCGGCAGGGCCGGTGAGTTTCAGGAAAACCCAGCCTTTGTCACTTGGAAGAATCGCCGCCAGCATCGTGTACTTTTCGCGAGCTGTTTTGTTGCCTGAAAAAGGGCCGCCGGAAGACTCAAGGTAGGTTCCGGTTGCGGTCAAAAAGGTGACTTCTTTGTCTCCCAGTTTTTTGGTTTCCAATTTCTTCTCCGGCTCACCTTGAAACTGTCCAACCCAGCGGTTGATGTTGGCATCGGTTCCGCCACCATTGGATTCTCCGAAGTAGAAGAAAATTAGATCTACGTCCTTCAATTTTTCGTCTTCGTGATCATAGGTCAATTGAGCCGCCCGCATCTGACTGGTGACTTGCTGCTTCACCCAGGGAGAGCCGAATTCAAAAGTGAATTCGCTGACGTTTACGGTCTCTTTGTCTTCGGCGAAGGCAAGAGTGCCGAAGGTAAGGGCGATGATAGAAAAAATGGAGCAGCTAAGTTTTGTCATGGCGAAAAAATACACGATGCGCAGTCTGTGACAAGTGCCGCGTTTGAACTTCAGTAGCTTCGATTCAAGAGGGGATCTTGATTAAATCAAGCCTGTTGACGGTCTGGCCGGGCTCGCTTTGAGTGCAAATGATGATTACCCGAATTTTCGTATTCACTTTCTTCCTTTTTCTTTGCACGGGAATGGCAGTTCGTGCCGCTGAAGTTATCGCGCCTCCTGAAAGTGAAATTGCCCGCCTGGATCTCGACCCCTTTTATCAAAAATATGTAAGCGCTGACGGTTTCCCCATCGTGTCGTCTGCGAAGGTTTCGGACTTCGCCTTAAAAGAAGCGGCATTTGTCATTGGAATCATGTTGGAGGGAAAAGCGGAAGTTCGTGATGCTTTGATCCAGGAAAAAGTGCGTCTTGCGATCATGGCACCGGATGAGTTGACTACTCAAGTGCCCGAGCACAGCCATCTTTCTCCTCCGGCATACTGGGACAAACGGGCCAGAGGACTCGGATCGTCGAAGGAACATCCGGCAGTGAGTTGTGGTGAGGAAAATTTACTCCGCTACCAGGGGGACCCATATCATGGTGAAAGCATTCTGGTTCACGAATTTGCTCACAGCATTCATTTACAGGGAATGAATGTGGTTGATCCGGCGTTTCAGGGGAAGCTGGAGCAGGCCTTTAATCGCGCTGCCCTGAAAGGTTTGTGGAAGGGGAAGTATGCCGGAACCAATCCGAGTGAATACTGGGCCGAAGGTGTTCAGTCCTGGTTTGATACCAACCGGGAAGGTGGATACGAGCACAACCACGTCGATACCCGCGAAGAATTGAAGGCCCACGATCCGGGCCTGGCCGCTCTCGTCGAATCGGTATTCGGTGACAAAGAGTGGCGATACCTTCCGCCGGCAAAACGTAAAGAGCCGGGTCATCTCAGCGCTTACGATCCGGGAAGAGGAAAGGTGTTTGCCTGGCCGCCGGCCGTCGTCAAAGCCTACGAGGATCATGAGGCCGGAAAGCATCTTGCGAAAATGCAGATCATGAAACCCGAAACTCTTGCCGGGGATGCGGTCTCCCCCGGAGGCGGCAAAAAGGTGATGATTCGGTTTCGGAATAAAACCAGTCAGACGCTCAGTTTTTCGTGGGTCGACTTCGGGGGAAAACTGAAGCAATACGGACTGACTGACCCGGGCCGCGATTTTTACCAGCACACTTTCGAGGACCACTTGTGGATTGTTGCCGGGGAAAACGGTGACCGGGTCGGCTGGATCTCCGCGCCCCGGGAAGGTGCTATGGTGACGATTAAGTGACAGCGAAAGCGCTAATTGTATTTCCAAACCCAGTCGCCTTTTCTCGGATCGGAGTTTTTCGAGTTGGGCTTGAGGACAATGGTCCCTCCGTCGTCGACTTGATTGTAACCCGGTGAGTAAACAAGATAGCTCTTTCCCACCTGTTTGTAATGCAGGTCTCCGCCTCCTAATCCTGAGATGATTTCCCCGGGTGGGGCCGATGAAAACCGGTAAGCAATTTCAGGATAGGACCCGGGAAATTTGCCGGTTTGTAATTTGGTTTGTTCGACAGCGATCGCCGCTCGTGCCAATTCCGTCATCGTTCCGCATTGAAAGCATTGCATAAGAACTCCCTCAATCGCAGGGATCGTAATCGAAGCCAGGAAATTTCGCGGGGACCGTTTCTCGAAACTCTCTTCCAGGCCTTGATCGGGTGAGAAAAAATTACGATCCCGTATTGGTTTCAAAAAATGTTTGAACATGAGCTCGCAGCCGAAGGCTTTGTTGTGATCAAATATGCCATCCGGAATGAAACGAAAGGTAAGCAAGCCTCCGGGGAAAAGATTGTTTACGTCTTCTCCGGTCGCAAATCCATCATTCTTTGAAGCTTCATTCTTCAGGTAATCACTGCCACCAATTTGCATCATCACCATCTCTAGATTGATCGCTTTCTCCAGGTTGGATAACATGTTCTCCGATTTCCCCGTGATCAGATGATCGATCTCATTGAGGCTTTCGGAGGACCACGATTCGGTTTTTATTCCCTGCCAGATCACCGAGAGCGCAGTGTTATGACAGCTGATACCGACGAGGAGATTGATGAGAATGGGCGACGATCCGGCAGTGCGTGAAATCTGGAACATGGTGCGCAGCGCTGCGAGTGCTTCCGTTTCATCTCCATTTTCCAGAGCAGCGCAGACACGAATGGCCTGGAATCGCTGATGCTTCAAAAAATCGTTGGTGAAGGGCACGGACATCGATATTTGACCGAGGAAATCTTCAGCAATTTCAAAGTCCAACACAGCCTCCGGGCGATTCGCCGCCTCGTCCAATGCGGCCAGTTCTGTCTCAAATTGTGTCATCCAGGATCGGATGATTTGGGCAGGTGTGGAATCGTCCGGCGAAAGTTGGAATCCACTTTTCTGAATTTGCTCCGCCACACCGTTCAGATTTGCCTGTCCCGAAGTAGCATAATCCGGCAGAATATTATGGTGATCGAGCTCCTCAGGGAGACGAAGCTTCCGAAAGCGGTCAACAGAATCCTGATCCGCATAGGTGATTGAATCGTTGGCGTCGTGATCTTTGTGAAAGTCACTGAGAGCGGAGATCAGAGGAGTTGCGGCGAAATTTTCCGACGGAGCCGGTGTCTCAGGGGAAAGTTTTTTGGGGTCCAGCTCCACTCCCTCGCGAACAAGCATTTCGTGAACCTCTTTCCACCTTCGCGCCCCGCTCCAGTTTTCGAAAACCGTGAGCAGCACCGTGATCGTGATAAGAATTACGAAGGTGAAGAGAATCCCACAGAGGAACTTTCGAATTTTTGATTTTTTTGGTTTGGGTGCCATGTCGCTCATGAGGGTTCGTGAAAGTTAGTTGTAGGTGAAAAATCGCTGTGCGAGGAGGGGCAGTTGTTCCGGGGGGACGCCGTATCGCTCGGCCAGATCAGTTCCTCCCGGGTCTGCGGGAGTGGTGAAGTGCAGGGCGAAAATAAGTGCCCAGCAGGCTGCCATCGCCCCGATAAAAACCTTCGGGAAAGTGAGGGTTCGTGTCCCTGGTTGCTGTGAGCGAATTGCTGATGCGAGGAGTTCATCCTTCCATTCGGCAGGCGGAGTTTCAGTCGAGAGTTCAGCGATGGTCTTTTCGATCCTGTTCATGGCTTGGTTTGAGGGCTGAGTTCTTCGTAAATCGGGAGCAGGGCTTCCTGCATCTTCTCTATGCCGTATCGGTAGCGACTGGCTGCAGTGTTCGGAGAGATCTGAAGAATGTCTCCGATCTGGGCGAAAGTCAGTTCGTCCCGCAGCTTGAATAGCACGACCAACTGCTGGTCTTTCGGTAGGATGTTCAGCGATTCTTCAATCGACTGTTTCATCAAAGCGCGGTCCGGATCGGGCTCAGTCTGAAGTGTTGAAAAGGACAGTTCACCTGCTGCCTGCTCCGTATATTTCTGCCTCGTCTGATTCCTGCGGGTCCAGTCGACTGCGAGGCGATAGGCGATTTTTAAAAGATAAGCCCGTTCGTTGTCCGGATCGCGAAGCGGATTGCGTTCACTTGCAATCTTAATGAGCCAGTCCTGCAACAGATCCCGAACTTCTGATTCGCAGCAGGAGAAGCGGCGGAATACCGAAAACGCGCAGGCAGCGTGTTCGTCGTAAATTCGTTCCAGTTCCTCTCGGGTTCGCATTGATTAATTGATTGGGTAGACTTGGGTTTCTACTATAGCAGACGCGTCTCACTCTTTGATTTGTTTACGGAAAGTTACTTTTCTTTCTCTGCGTCGAGTTCAACTTCATTTGCGATCAATTCATTTTGGACGCGCTCCCATTTGCGTGCGCCCGCAAAATTGATGAAGATTCTCAAGGCTAAAACCATTAGCTCTGGAACCGGGGGGGAAGTTGCACGCCAGACGAAGAAACTGCGGAGTCTCCGCTCGATCTACCTTGGTGTAACTCCGGTCATGCTTTCAATGGCGCTTGCCCGGCTTTCCGTTTCCGCGTCTTGATTGCCTGAACTACGGAAAAAAACAAAGCAATCGCCCCAAGCGTAACTGAAAACAGATTTCCAAATCGAGCGTAAAAGGTGATCGGCGGATTCAGATCAATCTGAAGCGTCGCGGGAAGACTGCCGCGGATGTAGGTGTCTCCGGTTTCTTCATCCTGAATGATCCGGGCAAAAGAGTCGCTGCTGTTGCGATCATAAACGCTGCCCCGTTCGTCAATGAAACCGCTCACTCCGGTATTGGCTGCGCGGGCCATGGGCCGGCGGATCTCGATGCAGCGGAACAGGGCATTGGCGAAATGCTGGGCGGGCTCGGCGCTTTCGTAGAACCAGGCGTCGTTGGTGACATTGACGATCAACTGCGGACCTTCGCGAACAAATTTCCGGGTATGACGGCCGAGGGTATCCTCGATGCAAATGGAGGGAATGATCCCGATTTCCTGACCGTCTTTTTCGATGACGAGAGGTTCGTAGCTTTCGCCCGGTATAAAATCCTGAGCAATGATAGCGCCAAGGATCCATTCAAAAGGAGGAAAGGAATTCCGCAAGGGGATGTATTCGCCGAAGGGTGCCAAATGAATCTTCCGATGGCTTTGATAGGACTCTGTCGAGCCCTTCATCAGAGTGATCGTATTGTAAATTTCGCTGGTGGAAAAATTGTGATCTTCGAGACCGGTAAGAAGGTAAAAGCTATCTCCCTTCAGGATCTGATCGTTGAGCAGGTCCTGCATCCAGGGAAAACTGAAGTATCCCGGCAGTGCTGTTTCCGGCCAGAGAACCAAATCGTAATCTGCGGTTTCCACAAAGGCCCGGGTCAGATCCCGGTAATCAAAAATGATTTTCTGAAGGAGCTTTTTGTCTTCTGACCACTTGTCCTCCATCGAGACTTTCATTTGCAGAATTCTGGCCCGGATTTCTACAGTCTCCTTAGGACGATCAGTGATTTTCCCCATTCCATAGAGGAATAGACCCATCACCAGCGCTACTCCGAAGGCGAAGTCCAAATGGGGGCGGAGTCGCTTTCGCTCCTGAATTTCACGCACCAGTCGAACGACGGTGCAGAAGGCGATGCAACCCGAAAACATGAGAACGAATCCATAGCCATCCACCCCGATCACATCCGCAAACTGCACCAGCATAAGGTGATCCTTCAGCGCTACGCCGAGGCCGTTCCAGGCAAATCCGGTGAAGGCGATTCCGCGCAGCCATTCCAGCCCGCACCATGCCGCGCCATTGAGAAAAGCGTATTTTAAAACATGAAAGGACTGATCAAAGAGATCCCCCTTACCCTTGGTAGGGAAGGGCTGCTTAAAGCGGGGGTTCTTTTTCTTTAAGGGCTGCGATTCCTTTGGTTCCCTGGGAACCCAGCGTCCAACCGTGGCAGCAAAGGCACCGAATAATGCCGGATAAATCGCGAGATAGGCGCACATTCCAATCCAGGCGACGATTCCCGTGGCGAGGTTCCCGGCGACGTGTTGGACTTCGATGAACCAGGTCTGGCTCGTCAGAAAAAAGGCGAGACCAGTGAGGTAACCCAGACCGAGTCCCCAGCGCCAGCGCGGAGTTTTTTCTTTATTTGGCTTTGCAAACCAGAGTGCCGCCAGCAGGGGAGCCTGCCAGAACCAGATCAGCGAGGAAACATTCCAGGGTTCAAAGCACAGGGCCAGGCAGATGCCGCTGAGGACCGCTGCGAAAATCGGCCAGTGTTTTTTAAGAAACGTCATTCTATCTATTTACGATCCGAGCCGCTCCTGCATATCGCTGACGATAGCGTTTTTGAGAGAATCGAATGAAGCCTGTGCATCGGCTTTCGCACTGGCGAGATTCCCGGGAGCGATCGATGCTTCACTTCCCGGACTTGGTCGAAAGTAGATGTAGAATTTTATTTTGGGCTCGGTGCCGGAAGGGCGAACAGCAAAAGCGCGACCATCTTCGAGATCGACGAAAACCATTTTTTCTTTCGGAATCTCATCCCCTTCTTCGTCGGTGTAATCCTTGTTGGCAAAGTCACGGACTCTTGATACTGCTGAGCCGTCCACTTCGCTTGGCGGATTTTCGACGTAACTTTTGGCGAGTGCCTGAATTTGAGCGGCTCCGTCGGCGCCGGCAAGCGTTTCGGCGTGTTGTCCTTCGAGATAGACTCCGTGCTGGCAATACAGTTTGTCGAGCAATTCGACGGCGGTGAGGCCTTGTGACTTCGCGTAGGCTGCCAGTTCCGCGAACATGACCACGGCCCCGTTTCCATCTTTGTCGCGAAGGAAATCTGCACCGAGATAGCCATAGCTTTCCTCTCCGCCGAACACAAAAAACTGGGAGTGTTCGAGTCGAAGCGCCCGGGTTTCTTCGTCTGAGAGTCCGCGGTAGTTCTTGCGAAGCTCAGCTGGAATCTGATCCTCATATTTCCGGAGTTTCGCCCCGATGTATTTGAATCCGGTCAAGGTATTGACGACATTGACCCCGAAATCGGCGGCAATGGAATCCTGCAGATTCGACGTCACAAAGGTTTTAACGAGGACGGCATGATCCTTGTTGGAATCATCAATGATGCCCTGATTCTTGAAGGCGAGGAGGCGGTAGAAACCCATTAATGAACCGATTTGATTCCCGGTGACCAATGTCATTTTACCGTTCCCATCCCGGGCGGCCACTGCCATTCGGTCGCAATCCGGGTCAGTTGCAATGACGAGATCCGCGCCGGATTCATCCGCCTGCGCCATCCCCATACTGAGGGCTTCGGCATTTTCCGGATTGGGGGATTTTACGGTGGGGAACCAGCCATTTTCGTCGTCCTGAGCGGCGACGGTATCACAATGAAATCCGAGACGTCGCAACATCTGAGGGGAAATGACTCCACCGGTTCCGTGGAGATTGGTGAAGACAATTTTCAGATCGCTTTGTGCTTTGACCAGATCAGGGTCGAGCAAGAGGGTTTCAAGCCGCTCCATGTAGGATTCATCATTTTCGGGCCCGATTTGATGGACCTGCCCCTGTTCGCTTTCAGGGAGAGATTCGTAGGTATCACCTGAAATTGCAGTCACCTCGGCGATGACTGCACCGGCAGCTGGTTCGACCAGTTGGGCCCCGTCATCTCCGTAGACCTTGTAACCATTGTCATGAGGAGGGTTGTGGCTTGCCGTGAGAACAATTCCGGAGGTGGTGCCGAGGTGGCGCACCGCAAAACTCAATTGTGGCGTAGATCTTGGATCTGGAAAAATGTGAACATCGCAGCCGTTTTCCGTGGCTACTCTGGTTACGCAGTCAGCGAATTCCTTTCCGAAATTCCGGGTATCACGAGCTAGAGCAAGAGAAGGCCGGCCTTCTCCTTCGAAGGATTTAACGAGGTAACGAACCAGTCCGAGAGTTGCCCGGGTGATATTGTAATAGTTCAATGTTGCGGTTCCGACGCAGGGGAATTCAGGCCGGTCGTCGGGCCCTGCGCTTCCCCGTTCCGCAGCGGTAACCACTTCGCCGATGGAACGCCCGCGAAGGCCGCCTGTTCCGAATGCGAGAGTTTTGAAAAAGCGGTTGTTCAATTCGTTCCATTCTTCTGCATTGGCCAGTTGAGTGACGGAGGACTCGTTGACGGGATCTTGTGAGTTTTCGAGCAGGGCGGTAATATTCTTTAGACTATCAGATGTGATTTTCTCTTGATTGCAGGCAGTTTGAAGAGTTTCGGCCAAATTTGAATTCATAGTTGCCCCAGTGTAGGAATGCGTCGAGGAGAATGCAACCGAGTGCGTCAGTGATTTTTAGAAAGATACATTGAAAAAATTGACTCCAGCCCCCAACCCGCAAACCAATGCCTGGCGAACCTATCACGATGCCCGTGCCGGAGTCTGGATAGACAGCTTTGATGGTCGTTGGCTGGTGCAGACCCGCGACTCCGTCTTCCCTAATTTCATTAAAACCCTCAACCAGGGGCTTGCTTCCTCGGTCTATTGGAAAGCTCGCGACAAATCTGCCTCGACGACTCCGAAATACATTTTCGGAAGAAAAGTGAGCGATCGGTTTTTAGTCCGGGAAAATGGAGCCACCTTTTCCATCGATTTCAGCGCAGGATATTCTTCCGGAATTTTTCTCGATCAGCGTTTGAACCGGCGAATGGTTGGAAACTCGGTTCAGCAAGGGCAGCGTTTTCTAAATACTTTCGCTTACACTGGTGCATTTTCGGTAATGGCAGCAAAGGCCGGTGCGGAGACAACGACACTGGATCTATCGAAAAACTATCTCAATTGGACCTGGGAAAACTTCCGGGCCAACGGACTCGATCCGAAAGACCACTTCGGATGCAAAGGGGATACCTTCGAGTGGCTGAAGAAGTTTGCGAAGCAGGGGCGGACTTTTCACGGGATTGTTCTCGATCCTCCGACCTTTTCGAGAATGGGGAAAAAGACTTTCAGTACGGATCGCGATTACGCTTCTCTTGTGAAGTTGGCAGCAGCTGTGACCGAACCCGGTGGTTGGATTCTTTGCTGTGCCAATACTCAGGGGATGAATCATCGACAATTCGAAGCTCAGATTCAGCAGGGAATCAAAAGCGCCCGTCGCCAGGTCATTGGAGTGAAGAAGCTCGAAATGCCTCCTGAGTTTAACGAAGACGATTATTTGAAATCGCTCCGGGTTGATGTTGGTTAGCCGCGACATGCGCATCATCCGATATCAGCAAAAGAACTTTCAGTCCGCCATCCGCAAACTCGATCGACGTTCAGCTCCTCCGGAAGGGGTTGAGGAGATTGTTAATGGAGTGATCGAAGCGGTGAAGAAAGAGGGCGATGCTGCATTGATCGCTCTGACGAAAAAATTCGACAAAGCCGAATTTAAGAAAGGGTCTGATCTTCGGGTGAGTGAATCCGAATTGATCGCGGCAGAAGATGCTGTCGATGCGGTTACGAAAAAGGCGATTGCTGCCTCCCGGAAGAATGTCACGCAGTTCGCAAAGCGAAGTCTTCGTAAAGACTGGCATGGGAAGAACAGCCAGGGCGCGGAAGTCGGAGAAATCTATCAGCCCTTTGAACGTGTGGGGGTCTATGTGCCGGGCGGGAGTGCACCACTCGTGTCGACTTCCAATATGACGGTCTGTCTTGCGGCGGCGGCAGGATGTCCGGAAATTGTGGTGGCGACACCTCCAGGACCGGATGGGACGGTTAATCCTGCCTTGCTGTATGCTCTGAAAGAAGCCGGGGCGACCGAGATTTATAAAGTGGGTGGTGCGCAGGGAATGGCGGGTCTGGCATTGGGAACGAAGACGATCAAGCCGGTTGTGAAGGTGTTCGGTCCGGGGAATTCTTTTGTCGTCGAGGCAAAGCGCCAGCTATTCGGAGTGGTTGCGGTTGATCTTTTACCTGGACCCAGTGAGGTCGTTTCTCTGGCTGATAGCAGTGGCAAAGCAGCTTTTATTGCTGCGGATATGCTCGCACAGGCGGAACACGGTGGTGACAGCGTGATGGGATTCATCACGGATTCCGAGAAACTATTGGAAGAGGTTCAGTCCCAGGTGAATGAACAAATTCAGTTATTGAGCCGGCAGAAGCAATTGAGGGCAGCTTTGAAACAAGGAGCCTGGATGGTCCTGGTGGAAAAACTGGAAGACGGCATTGATATCGTAAACAAATTCGCTCCTGAACACCTGTCTCTGATCACGAGAAGAGAGAAGACTCTTTTGCCAAAAGTGAAGACCTCCGGCGCGATCTTTCTTGGGAATTATTCGCCGGTAGCGGTGGGAGATTTTCTTGCCGGCCCAAGTCATGAATTGCCGACGGGTGGTGCCGGGAAATCTTTTCCGGGCCTGACAGTGGACATGTTCCAGAGACGGACCAGCATTGTCAGACTCGATAAAGAGTCGATGAAAAAATCGGCTCCGATTGTAGAGGCTTTCGCAAAAGTGGAAGGCCTTGATGCTCATGGACGTTCGGCGACGATCCGGGTGAAGGGCTGAATCGGGAGTAGACAAAAAGCGCGGCAATCTTCCGATCGCCGCGCTCTTCGCTTGTGTTGTTTTGAGAGGCTTTTCTTAGTAGCCGTATGAAGTTGTTGTATTCCTGACCGTGCGACTGGGCTGAAGCTCGCAGGTGGTTTTGTTGCAGCTTGCGCTTGGAAAATTGTTGTTAGCAAGGACTGCAGGAACGTAAATCTTCTGACCGCATTGGATGTGGTTACAATCCAGCTGGTTGAGCTGCTTGATCGTGTTCACCGATTGTCCGTAGCGTTGTCCGATGGACCAGAGGCTGTCGCCGTGCTGAACGGTGTGGACGATGTATCGCTGTTCCCCATATTGCACCTGAGGAGTTGCTGTCTGTGTGTTGTTATATTGATTCGACTCCTGATTGTAGTCTGGAGTTGTCGTGTTGCTGCTGCTGGTTGCGCTGGACGTCGATCCGGAATACGGCTCGTAGGGGGTGTACGTTGTCGTGCTTCCTGCGTTGTAATCCTGAGAGTAACCAGTGGAACTGGATTGAGATCCGGGAATGACAAGGCTCTGGCCGGGGTGAATGAGGCTGTCGCGGAGCGAGTTGGACTGCATCAGTTCCTGGATGGAAATGCCGTAGCGCTTGCTGATTCCGTAAAGGGTGTCGCCACGTGTGACGCGATATTGTTCCTGTGCTTCAGCGGAAGCACCTCCGAGCAGCAGAACTGCTGCGCCGATCACTGAAAGGGATTTTCTGATCATGATAACTGCGGGGTGTTTGTTGTTGTCTGAAAATGTGGAGCCTCCCTTCGGGTCTTGATATTTTTCACGTAAACAAGAGCGCGAAGGGAGCTGCTCTATCAATGAGACTCGCGAAAGAGAGTTGTTATGCAGAAAAAAACGATCACCTGAAACCCGGGCAATTCGGGTGCCGAAGAAGGCGGCCATCCTTGGGAGAGGAGAGGGGGGGGGGCTGAATGAGGCCTGTTTGTCAGAGTCAGGTAACTCTATCTCATCGCATTCCCGTTTCAGTCGAGCGGCTCGATGAAAATAGTAGCCCCGTCCAAACGGTATTTGCATCTGGCCAGCGCGGTGACGTAACGTAGCGCCTCGAATGCGGGAGCATTGACCAGCTTCAGCGTAATCTGTACTTCAGGAGTTTCGCCTGCATCTTCGATGACGACCTTTGGAGTCAGATTCTGCGCTGTCTGGTTTGACCCAAGCCGTTCAATTTCAGAGATCAGATGGCCGAGAGCATCCGGAAACGGCAAATTATCGTATTGGATCTCCGGAATGATTGTTTCCCGCAGGATACCCTCGATACTCCTTTCCGGTAGCAGTGCATTGCCAATGGCTCCTCCGCCCGGAAGCCGCAGAAGCTGACCGACATCTATAGATTCACTTTCCAGATTATTGTGTGCCGCCAGTCTCCCGACGGAGGTGTCGTGCTGCTTTGCGATTCCATAAATCGATTCTCCCGTTTTCACAATGTGAACAGAGGCACGCTTTTTGGGAGTTCCCGGATTTTCCGCCAAAGTATCGAGAGCGCGGTTCAGTTGCTTTCTATAAGCGCTTGCCCTGTCTTCGGTTAATTCGTGTTCAGGAAGGAGATTCAGGGCCGCTTCATAATTCTCAGCAGCTTCTCTGAATGAGCCTTCAGCCATCAGTTTCGAACCGCGCAGCGCCGCATTGTCCGACCTCTTTACGAGATCCTTTCCCGCTTCAGAAAGATCGCGACTTTTGTTGCTCTCATACCGTGGATGGTTGCCATTTACGGGTTGGCCGGCCGGGTCCATAATCGTAGCTTTTACAAAAATGAGGCGCTTACTTTCTTCCTCTGAATTACTCTCCACATAGGAGATCGTTTGACCATCCCAGATCGTTATTTTGAGCGGAGTATCCGGCTCCTCGTTTTTCTCGAAAAGAGCTTTTCCCGCTTTCGGAATGTACAACTGAAGGTCTATTGTGAATCCGTCTGCTCCCACAACTGCGATTACTCCGTAGCGATTTTTGTCGACTTGAACCATGCCTGCTTTTCCGGAACGAACCATGATTGAAGGCAAATCGAGCTTCTCAACTTTTTCATTCTGATTCAGAGAGCGGGCGATTACTTGATACTGCGGGTCAGTGAAGACTCCGGAAATCCCACCAGCCGGCTTCTGCTCGGTTTCTTTTTCTGGAGGGCGGGGTGGTCGTGAAAGTTCCTCGAAAAAATCTTTGTTGGAATTGAAACTCAGGCTGCGTTGCCCCTCCTTGATAGGTGCACAAGCAGCTTGAGGGCTCAATAAACCGGTTAAGCCGAACCCGGGAATTGGATTTTTTTCTCCCGTAAAAGGATCACCAGCAAAGTTGTATTCCCGGAACGTGACGTAGATTTGCTTTTCCACTACATGCTGGATCGACTCAATATAGGCTTCGACCAGTTCCATCTGGTCCTGGGTATTGCGAACGATCAACTGTGAATTAGATGGATTGTAAATAGCGGAACATTCCGGGCTGAAAGTGATCCCGGCATTTTCCAGAATACTTTTTGCCTTCGGGCGGGGCACATTTTTGACAGGGTCGGTGAAAGGATTTCCATCCTCAGTTTCGTGATCAAGCGAGTTCAGAAAAGTCGGCGGTACGGTGTACACATTCGTAAAGAGATCAGCAGCTGAAGCCGATCCCACCATCACCGCAAGAACCACCAGAATCTGTAATCGACATTTCATGCTTGGAAGCATGCGATTCTCTGCAGGTGAAAGTCAAGACTGGATCCTCTTCGATACTTGGCTCGAAACAAGAGGTGGGGCCGAAGTTGATCGTCGCAATGCGTGAGCACCTTTCTGAAAACTGAGTGATGTAGATAAAAAAATAGAACTTTTTTCAATCAGACCTCTGTGGGTTTCGATTCTCTAAATGAACCGGGTGAGCAAGACCTCTTACCCAAAGTAAAAGGAACCACAGAGAAAATGAAAATTTACGGAACCAGCTTCATTCTCACAGCCGCATTATTGCTTTTTGCATCAGATGCCCAATCGGTTGAATATCCGACGAGAGCAACTTCAACACAGCGTGGATACGCCACCAACCAGGCAACCGGATATGTTCGAGCGACAATCGGATCCAGTGCGTGGAGAGGGAGCGGAGTGGTTGCGAGACACCAACAGCTGCTCTATTCCTGTGCCCACGTTGTCTGGGATAACGGGCAATGGGCACCTGCTTCAGGGATTCAGTTCAATCGCGCTTACAACAGCCAGTCGCGCCCGGCGAACGGAAGCGGTCAGGGAGTGAGAGGTTTTCGCTATTTCACAGCCTACAGCAGCAGTGCAAGCCAACAGAACAATTCGAACCGGACCTTTAGCTCTGATTTTGTGATCATGTATGCCAACAGTTCGCTCGGAAGTGCTACTGCCTATTATGCAACAGATGGAGGAAATGCAGTCCTTTCCAATCGCTCGAAGAAACTGGTGGGCTATCCCTCCACAATCAAATACACCGGCGACCCAGGATATTATTATCAACACAATACCAATTATTTCACAACCCGGGCATCTCAGACATACGGAGATTATTTTCGATTCAACGGAGTAGGATCCGGAGGCGGAAACAGTGGGGGGCCTCTTTTTGTCCGGGGAACAAACGGGGTCTGGGGATTGGCGGCTATCTGGATCTCCGGATTGCCTGATGGAACGCGGGGAGGTGTCAGGGTTCTGGATGATGCATCCTACTCGATGGGAACCAATGCTCTCGAAACCCTTGGAGGAAGTCCACGGATCGTAAAGAAGTTTTCTAACCGGAAAAAACTGAACCTGCCGGATGGATCAAGCCGATACAAATTCAGAAGCGTGAATGCGAACGGGTTTATTGGGCACGTCCACTCAATAAGGTTTCAAACGAAAATCACGACCTCTTACCGTGCCGACCTGGATGTCTTTTTGAAATCGCCTAAAGGAAGAATTACCTGGATCAGTCGTGATAAAGGGGGATCTGCAAACCACCTGAAAGTGAATAAAGATTTGAGCGGGCGATTGAGAGGTCAGGTCGCAAACGGAACCTGGAGACTTTACATGAGAGATGATGCAAAAGGTGACCGGAGCGCTTTCCGAAACTTTTCTCTGTCGATTAGCGACTGATGTCTCCATACTTGACGCTTACTTTTCAGTTCTGACAAATTCCATTACACGATGAAAAAGGTTCCGAAGATCTGGTGGGTTTTTCCAGCCCTGGTATTGACCGCGGTTCTCATTCTGACTTTTCGAAATAGCGGCAGACAAGATGAGCAGGCCGATTCTCAATCACCGGGAGAAAGTGGGCCGGCGATCACGTTTTCCGAAACGGGGAAGGATGAAGTATCCGGCGATGCGCTGAAAGTGGATGAACCTGACTCGGTAAATCGAGGGCTGCATGGGGACATGCTCCTGAAGCTTTTCCGTCTCACCGAGAGATTTCAGTTAGCGGGGAATGAGGGTGAAAAGTATGCGATCTACCGTGAACTGTTGGCGCTCATTCAAGCCAGTGAGGAAGACGTGGCGGCGTCCGCTATCGTTGATTATCTTCGTTCGGGAAAAGATGCCTCCACCGGGTTTGAATTTGAGGTCGGCCCCGATGGTGCGCTGGTGTCTGCGCCTACGGTGAGAACCATGCTGCTTGATCAGATCGGGCAGCTGGATCCTCATTTGGCTCTCGAAGTTTCACGGGAAGTCATGGATGGGCGCACAAACCCCGACGAATACGCTCTGGGGATCCGGAATTTGGCCTGGTTCGATCTGGAGGGAGATACTCACCCCGAAATGGAGAAGCGATTTTCCGAAATGCTGGATGAAACGAGCTGGCTTGCCGGGCCTTCCACCGGATTTCTTGAGGCTTTTGATATCGCTGTCGAATTGGCTTCATTGAAGTCGTTTGAGAATATTGTCAGTGTGATCAAGCTGGAGGACGAAAACGGGGCTCCGGTTCTTGAGGGCGTCGAGAAAGCAGCGTTCGTGGCGATGGACAGGATCATGCTGAGAAATCCTGACGCAGTCATTGAGACTTTTCTAAAGGATCCATCGCTTCTGGATTTTGCTCCAGACCACCGTGCATCGCTTCTTTCGAGATTGGACATAACTCAGGCTTCAGAGCGGGAAGCCTTCGTTACTTACCTGAACAGGGGTGGTCACGGGGAAGGTGAGTTGGAGTATTTTGGTAGTATCTTTCCCAACGGAAATTACTTTTACGGCAATCGTTTGGTGAGCTCCCAGGAAGAGACTCCGTCAATTACTACGATTCAGAAACGGGATGCTGAAACTTTGCAAATCGTCAAAGCCATGATCCAGAACGGGGAAGTGACAGGGACAGCTATTGAAAAAATCCAGAACCAATTGGAACGTTTTGTTTCTGAAGTGAACAATGTCACTGAGCCGGTTACCGACTTGCAGGTAAAGTAATTCCCGTCATCAATCGATTCAAGGTGATCCGGTATGCAGCGCTGCCGCGGCCGAAGCCCAGGATGGAATCATCAGGATGGAAAGGATCAGCATTCCCCAAAAGATCACTCCGAGAACGAAAAGGTTAAATGCTTTGTGCCAGTGCATGATCAGGAAAATTACGGCCAGGATAAATCCCGGAATAACCAAAGCAAAACTCGCGGCATTGGCTAACAACTGACCAACACCCCAGCCCCAGTGGACTTGAAACTGTTTCACGAGGAACCAGATCGATGTGACGAAAGCGCCCAGTAGGCCGCAGGCAAACAGGAGTGGGGAAATAAAATCCAGTTTATAGCGGTCAGGTATGAGGTGATAAAATTCGTCACCACCGGAGCCTTCAGAAGCTTCTATGATCGCATAAAAATGCTTCACATAAGGCCAGGCTGCAGTGACGCCTTCCGGCTTGCTCTGCAGTTCCGGCTGAGTAATCGGGGGAGCCGGAGGAGGGATGTCTGCGTTCGCACAAAGGACGAAATTTGCGCCCAGCGTGAGGATCAGAATCAAGTGCTTCATAGGCCCTCGACGTTCAGATCAATTGCGTAAAAACCTTTCCTCGCAGTTACATAGAGAGTTTTGCCAACGAGGAGGCAATTGGCCGGCCCTTCCGGTGGAGCAATTCTCATGAGTTCTTTTCCTTCCGGTGAAAATGCGATCACCTTGCCCTTCCAGGTCACGTAAATATTTCCATGGACGTCGACGGTCATGCCGTCGCTACCGACAGCGGCAAACTCGCGCTTGTTTGTGATCTTTCCGGGCGCTTCAATATCGTATGCGTAAGTTTTCTCTGCTCCGGGATCGGCGATGTAGAGCGTCTTACCGTCGGGAGAAAGGATTAATCCGTTTGGTTTGGTGAGGTCGGCAGCGACCTGGGTGACCTTGTTGCTCTTGTCCAGGTAGTAGACTGCCTCGACATCAATTTCGCGATCTCCTCCACCTTTTCCATAGCGTGGATCAGAGACATAGATTCCGCCGATGCCGTCGAGGGCACAATCGTTCGGGCTGTTCAGTTTCTTTCCATCAAACTTGTCAGCGATGACTTTGTAATCTTCGCCCTTCAATTCTGTCACAAGACGGTTTCCTCCCTCGCAGGAAATAAGGTGTCCGCCCGGGGTCCAGAACAATCCGTTGGCACGCCCGGATCCTTCGCGGAAAACCGTAATTTTCCCGCTCTTCGGATCATACACATGGGTTCTCTCGTTCGGGATGTCGTTGAAGTAGATGCGGTCATCTGGACCAAGGGCTGGACCTTCGGTAAATTTATAACCTTCTCCCAACTGACGGAATTCCGCACCTTCAGATACGAGCGGTCCTTCATGGGCCGGAACCGGCTTGTCCACGGCAGGGCTTGGTTTGGGATTCTCCTGAATCCTGACATTTCTCCACCGGACCGTCATGGTATCGGTGCGTTTTCCGATTCCATGAACCTGAAGCGCGATGAATCCCTTCGCCGTCTGGGGGTCAGTCAAATCGGCAGCAGGGACTCCGTTGACCCAGGTGCGAATCCGGGTTCCGATCGCTTCGAGCCGGTACTTGTTCCACTCATTTTGTTTGAAGGCATAGCGAGCCGCCCGGTTGTCCTGATGATCGTCGAGCCATCCTTTGCGGCTTTCATCGTAAATGCCGCCACTCCATCCCCGCCGCGACGGATCAATTTCCATCTGGTAACCGTGGACTCGACCGTCTCTGTAATCGGGCTTGCTGAGAGATCTGAACTGAATACCGGAGTTCATTTCCGGATGGACTTTGAATTCCACTTCGAGAATAAAGTCACCGTAGTCCTTCTCGGTGCAGAGAAAGGAGTTCGGCGTGTTGGGAACGGTTGTGCCGACAATCGTTCCGTCTTCGACTGTGTATTTGGCTACGCCTCCACGTTGAGTCCAGCCATCCAGATTTTTGCCGTTGAACAATTCGGTCCATTCTTCGGCGTGTAAGGCGGGTGCGGTGAGGGCAACAAGTGCGAGTAGCGTGAAGGTTTTCATTTTGATGGGACGGGTTTGAATAGAAGAGCGATTCTTTCAGGGCGTTTTACGATTCCGTGTGTGATTGTTCAATGAGTTTTTTGAGCCGCTTCGCGACTTCAGGATTCTCACTGGCCACATTCGATTCCTCAGCGGGATCATTCTCCAGATCATAAAGTTCGAATGTCGAGCGGTCCTTCTTAAGGACATTTAGAAATATGCCCTTCCATTTGCCGTCGGTTACGCCTTTTTTCCCTCCCTGCTCGATAAATTCCCAGTAGAGAAACTCGTGTTTCGCCTGCTTGTTTGGATTCCCGGACAAGGTCGGAACCAGGGAAATCCCATCCGTGGTTTCGGGGCTTTCGGCTCCGGCCAACTCTGCAGCTGTAGGTAAAAAATCCTGAAACCCTGACAGAACATCTGACACGCTGCCGGCTTCAACTTTTCCCGGCCACCAGGCAAGCGTGGGGACACGGACTCCGCCATCATAGAGATCGCGCTTTTTCCCTCGCAGCATCCCGTTCGAATCGAAGAACTCCATCTCGTGTCGGCCTTCTGAATGAGGACCGTTGTCGCTGGAAAAAATGACGAAAGTGTTTTCTCCGATCCCCAGTTCGCGCACCTTGTCCAGAACCCGGCCGACATCGCGGTCAATGTTTCGGATCATGCTGGCGAACCCCTTTTCGGGATTGGCCCAGTCTTTTTTGGCAAAATCTCCGTAGTCGGGGACTTCCATCCCGTCGCTCAACGGAGGTCGACCGCCTTCGTTGTTAGCATGAGGCACATTCATCGCGAAATAGAGAAAGAACGGCTTTTCGCTTTTCGCTCCGGTCTCGATGAACTTCACGGCGTCATCGGCGATGAGGTCCGGGGCATAGTCATTTTTTACTTCGGCGACTCCGACACCCTCCTTTTTTCCTCCCATGGCCCCGTCTCCGGCCTTCCACTTCTCTGCTACAACATTGGATAGCTTTTCAACTTCACCGTTTCTAATCAGGAATTCAGGATAGAAATTGTGAGCGTGAAACATATTCACATAGCCATAAAACTGATCGAACCCCTGTTTGTTTGGCTCATCGCGAGGAGGCGGATTTCCGATTCCCCATTTTCCGAAACAGCCTGTGGTGTATCCAGCTTTCTGCAAAACCTCTGCGACGGTGATGTCTTCGGGTTTCATGTTCACCGGATTGTTTCCTCTAACGGTGCAATGGCCAGTGTGTAATCCTGTCATGAGCACACATCGGGAAGGTGCACAGACCGTGGAGCCTGCGTAATGACGGGTTAGCTTCATCCCTTCTGACGCCATTCTGTCAATGTTGGGAGTCTTCAGGGTCTCTTGGCCGAAACACCCGAGGTCGCCGTAGCCCAAATCATCCGCAAGAATGAAAATTATATTGGGAGCTTTTTCCGCCGCGTGAAGCGATGAAAGGGCGAGAAGAGACAGGGCAAGGAAGATTCGCATGATTACGCCTCATCCAATCACAGCCGCTGCCACTGTGCCAATCGAAAAACGCGGACCTCGACAGAGCAGGTGTTGCACTTCAAAATAGTGAGCATGAAATGCTGGCTATTCGCTCTTCTCCTTTTTCTATCTGTACCCTTTCTTCATGCAGAGTTAGAGGTCGGCGCCGGAAAAATCGACATTTCGCCGCCCATGGGCGTTCCGCTTGACGGTGCGATCAGCCAGAATGGTGTCGTCGAAAAAATCCACGATCCGCTTCATGTTAGGGCTTTGGTTTTTTCAGATGGGAAAAAGAAAGCCGCGCTTGCGGTTGTCGACAACACCATGATCTCGGACGCCATTTTCGATGAGGCGAAGATTATTATTGAGAGGGAAACCGGAATCCCGGGGAGTCATGCCATTCTTGCCGCGACGCATTCCCACAGCACCCCGCGGGGAGTGATCGACTTGGTCGACAATGAGAAATTCGACGCCTATTTGGATTCTCTTCCCCAAAGCATTGCCGACGCGGTGATTAATGCGGACAAGAGCCTTGCCGATGCTTCGGTCGGTTGGGATTCCGTGGAAGCACCAGAACATGTCTTCAACCGTCGCTGGTTCGTCGAGGAATCTGGAAAAAGGGCTAATCCTTTCGGGAAGACCGGGGAAAAAGTCAGCATGAACCCCGGTAGGGCGGGGTTGATCAAACCTGCCGGTCCCGTTGATCCCGAACTTTTTCTCCTTTCGGTTCAGTCCAAGGGCGGAAAGCCTGTCGCGGTGATGGGCAATTATGGCTTGCACTATGTCGGCGGGATCACAGGACGAAATGTCAGTGCTGATTACTTCGGTGTGTTTTCCGAACTGCTCGGAAAGAAGCTCGGAGCCGGAGAGGGGTTTCTCGGAATCATGAGCAACGGCACGAGTGGGGATGTGAATAATAATGACCTCACTGCAGAACGAAGAAAGTATCCACCTTTCGAAAAAATGACCCTCGTTGCGACAGCTCTCGTCGAAAAAGCGATGCCTGTGCTTGGAGCAATTGAGCATCAGGGCGTTGCCGAAATTGATGCCGCTGAAATCATTTTGAAGCTGAAGGTTCGCAAGCCTGATGCCGCGTTGATTGCCTGGGCAAAGGAGAATGAGGCCCCTGAAAATTCGCCTCTTCGTAAGACCCGCCCTCAGGTGTATGCCCGTGAGAATCTGAAACTGGCGGAGTATCCCGATGTAGTTGATGTCAGGATTCAGGCCGTGCGGATCGGTGATCTGGGTATCGTGGGCATTCCCAATGAAGTTTTTGCCGAAACTGGATTGGCCATCAAAAAAGCGAGTCCATTTGGCGCGACATTCATCATGGAACTGGCGAATGGTTACCATGGCTATCTGCCTAGCGCCCAGCAACATGAGTGGGGCGGTTACGAGTCCTGGCCAGCACGGTCGAGCAATCTGGAGGTGAATGCTGAGGAAAAAATCCGGGAGGCGGCGCTGAAATTATTAGAGGAGTTGAAGAATTAGGGTAGCGAAAGCTGGAAAGCTTTCGTCCACGCAGGTGCTGTGTGGCGCGCCCGCACCTGATCCAGGCCGTCGAAATTGTCTCCAGTTTCGCGGTGAGATCGAAAACAGTGATCAAACTCTGTTCCATCGTTGACCATACCCTGTTCAATCGTAGAGTCGGCTTGTGTCTTCGGGCCTGCCAATCTCAAGCATTAGTGAACCGCTCACGGTTTCGGGAAAATATTTCCGGGCGGGGCAGGAGAGTATCTTTGTCAAAGCGGTGACCTTCGGTCCCTTTCCGGCAGGAGCTTTTCCCGATGAGGGAATGTCAGAGTTATCACGCGTTCGCGAAGAGCTTGGCGCCAATGCCATCCGAATTTACGAAATTCCATCGGTGGAATTTCTGCATTGTTGTGCGGAAATAGGGCTTCGAGTATTCATCACGATTCCCTGGTCGCAGCATGTGGATATTTTTTCAGACCGGGAATCTCTGGTCGAAGGGGAACGAACATTAATCGAAACCGTCCGGAAATTCCGGGGGCATCCTGCGGTTGCTGGATACTTCGTAGGAAACGAAATCGACACGACTCTCGTTCGCTGGATGGGGCCGGAAAAAATCAGGGAGGAAATGGAGCGCTGGATTGCTCTCGGCAAAGCCAATGATCCGAATTCTCTTTTTGCCTACGCCAACTATCCAAGTACGGAATATTTGCTGCCGCGTAATCAGGATTTCATCGCCTTCAATCTCTATCTCGAAGATCCTGAATCTCTCGGGAATTATTTAAACCGTCTTCAGAATCTCGCAGGAGACAAGCCACTTCTGATCAGTGAGTTCGGATGCGATGAAAAGGCACATGGCGAAAAAGGGCAGTCCGAAATGCTGAGTTGGCACATCGATGAGGTCTGCAAAGCCGGGGCCGCCGGAACCACCATATTTTCCTGGTCGGACCGATGGCAGCGTGGCGGGAAGACCGTGGAAGACTGGGATTTCGGACTGACGGATCGCGAAGGGAATGCGAAACCCGCCCTGAAAGCTGTTTCCGAAAAGTGGGCGGGAATTTCGCGTCCGGTTCAGGGTGTAGAGATCTCAGACCATCCGAGAATTTCCGTGATTGTCTGCACCTATCTTGGAAGTGAGACGCTTGTGGGATGTCTGAAGTCGATTTGTGAATTGGATTATCCGGCCTTTGAAGTCCTCGTCGTTAATGATGGCGACGATGATCGTATCCGCGAAATTGTCGAGTCGTTCGAAAAGGTGAAGCATATCGGAATTCCTCATGCCGGTCTCAGCTATGCACGCAATGTGGGGGCGGAGGCTGCCGATGGAGATATTTTTGCCTACACGGATGACGATTGCATTGTCAGCCGCGACTGGCTGTCCTGGCTCTCGCGGATATTTCTGGAGTCAGAAGAAACCGGGTGTGCCGGTGGTCCTAATATTGTTCCCGAGCTGTTGACACGGAAGCAGGCAAAAATCGCAGCGGCTCCGGGTGGTCCGGCTCATGTTCTCCTGACAGATACAGAAGCAGAGCATGTCCCCGGCTGTAACCTCGCTGTCCGGCGTAAAGTTTTTGAAGAGATCGGCGGATTTAATCCGACCTTCCGGACTGCAGGTGACGACGTTGATTTTTGTTGGAGGATTTCTGAGGCGGGTTACACGATTGGTTTTCATGCGGCTGCGTTTGTCTGGCATTACCGCCGGTTTTCGTATCAGGCTTACGCGAGGCAACAGCGCGGTTATGGTCGGGCGGAGGCCCTGTTGATGCCTTTGCACGAAGAGAAATTTCGTCACCTCGGTGGCGCCGAATGGAAAGGGCAGGTCTACGCAATCAGACCTGTCGGAGGATCTGTGATTTATCACGGTCGCTACGGGTACGAACCGTATCAGTTTCTTTACGCTGATGGAGACAGTGGAATCAGCGAGCTGCTCTTTCACGTGATTTGGTGGGCAGGTTTTGTGTTATTTGCGCTCTTGGGAATTCTATTACAACCGCTTTGGATCCTTACCGGGGGAATGGGCTTGTCCTCACTGATTGCCGCGGTGAAGAAGGCCCGCCGGATGCAAGTTGATCTCCCCATTGACAGTGATGGCACGCTTCTCGCTCTCGTGATTTTGATCTTAGCTCAGGGGTTCTTACGCAGTTGGGAACGTATGAGAGGCGGCTGGCGAATTGTTGATTGGGGCGGAAGCCTGAAGGGGATTGCGAGGGCGACCATCGAAAAGCTGACCCGCAAGCGATGGTGGCGAAGTAGAGAATTAAAATTCTGGAGTACTGCAGGCGTCGGACGCGAAACACTTCTTGAAGCAATTCAGAAAGAAGACCCGCGTTGGAATGATGATCCCGAAGGTTTTTGTGATCTTTCTACCCGGGGCAAGTCTGTGAAAAGAGGACTGCTCTCGGTTACGGAGTATCATTCCGGAGAAAGGTGCCTAACCCGCTTGTGTTCGGTAACCCGGATGAGCGGATTGGTGGCTTCTATTCTCGCGGTGGTGGGAGTTGCTCTCCTTGTTGGGTTTTGGATGCTCCTGCTGGCGACGTTGAAAAGCGGAGTCGGCGCATACGTGGCAGTAGCAGTTACCATTTTCCTGGTGACCCATTTTTATGGGAAGGGGCTTTCGAGAAAACGGCTCAAGAGGATTAAAAAGGCAGCAGAGTCAGTTGGTCTGACCAGTGTAGACTGAGTTCACCAAGAGGATTTGGAGAACGTCCAGGGTCCAAGCTCCCTCTCGCCACTCACTTTCCAATCACCGAAATCGCTATCCGTCTCGTATGCGGAGCCCGGCGATGTTCGAACAAAAACACTCCCTGCCAGGTGCCTAATTTCGGGCGTCCTCCGATAATGGGGATTACCTCTGATGTTCTTGTCAGGGCCATTCGCAAATGGCTGGGGCTGTCGTCGGGGCCTTCGAAGGTGTGGACGAGATATGGCAAATCCTCGGGAACAAGGTCGTCGAAAAAAGCGTGGAGGTCGGTCCGCGCCGACGGGTCGGCATTCTCCATGATGACGAGGCTCGCGCTGGTATGCTCGACAAAGACGGTGATCTGTCCGTTTTCAATACCGCTCGCGGTGACGGCTCGCTGAACACGGTCAGTGATCTCATAAGTTCCTTTCCCGCTTGTGGGAACGGTGAATTCTTCGCTATGGACCTGGATCATTTTTCTGAGATAAAAGATAACACACTGCTTCGCGATCGTTTCGTAAAAGAAGAATACGCCCTGCCAGTGTCGGGGTGTTCCAGGTCATCGAACTAAGTGCTTCGAGTTTGACCATTTCCTCAAATCCTTCGGGACTGATTTTTCCGTAAATGAAATCTCCGTTCTCAGCTTGTAGAAGCAGACGGTCGGCGACGAGAAGTTGCTGGCCAAATCCATACCCACGAATTTTCCAGACCTTATCTCCAGTGCTCAGATCCACGCAGGCAAGCCGTCCCTCATCAAGACCGTAGGCGTAGCCGTCCAGAATAACGCTGGAGCTGAATTTGGTTTTCATTCGGTTCGTCTTCCAAATCTCCTTTACGCTCCATTGACCGTCTTCTTGTTTGGTGATTTCCAGCAGCGGGCTGGGAATTCCGTAGCTGGCTGTAAGAAAAAGTCGGTTTTCGCCAACTTTCCGCGGTTGGGCAACTTTGGGTAAATGGCCGGGCCAGGGGTAATTCCAAATTTCTTTTCCAGTGGCGGGATCCAGTCCGCAGGCATCTCTGGCATTGACGCTGACGATTTGAGGGAGGCCATTGATGGTCAGCATCACAGGAGAGCTGTAGCTTGCGCCGCTTCCTTTGTATTCCCAAACGGTCTTCCCGTCTTCGAGATTACAGGCGATAAGTGTGACTCCCTTTCCTCCAGCTCCCGAGACAAGGACGGCGTTCTGATCCGGGAGTATCAGTGGAGCAGTGCTCTTTCCCCACTTCGGAACTCTGCCTCCGGTTTCCTGAATAATATTCCGGCTCCAGATCAAGTCGCCGGATTCAAGGTCACAGCACATCAGTATTCCAATCGAACCAAATGCGAAAACACGGTTCCCGAAAATACTTGGAGTTGAGCGCGGCCCCTGTCCATCCATCCTGCCTGCCTGTTCGGCAGGTTCGCTACCTTCCTCCCCGTCTTCAGGAGCCAGGGAAAGCAGTCCCTGTCTCTTATACACATCTCCGAGCCCACGAGACCGAGGCTGATCTCG
>OJCB01000056.1_pt1 | contig 50034 bp, 46 predicted proteins | sample 1591501 | NCBI WGS metagenome assembly OJCB01 (sample SAMN05416813, study PRJEB24817) | seawater metagenome | isolation source: Sea water | place: Canada:Atlantic | collected 2013-07 | reverse complement strand
TCGGGACGCTTTCATTCTTCGACCTTCTTAATGTTTGAATGTAACCGCCGGAATGGTAACGGTCCGGCTCAGGTGGCTCAACTTAAAACGGGTTAAGGGCGGGTTAATGCAATCGATCAATGGGTGGTTGTGTCGCCGCCCTGGTCCAGATCGTCGGGGGATGTATTTTCTGCGGGAACGCGGTATTCCTCGTTGGCCCAGGCGCCGAGATCGATCAGTTTACAGCGTTCAGAACAGAAAGGGCGAAAAGGGTTGTTCTCATTCCATTCCACGGACTTCTTACAGGTTGGGCATTCTACGTTCATGGTGGCCTTGTGTTGGGTACTCAGGTGGATGCGGAGGCTTGACAGTATTGTTCCAGAACCGCCCGTAACATTTCAATATTGACCGGCTTGGCAACAAATGAATCCATCCCAGCCTCGCGGCAACGCTCCTCATCCTTTTCCATGGCGCTTGCGGTCAGCGCCACCACAGGTACCCGGTTACGGTTGTGGTCCTTCTCCCATTGTCGCAGGCGGCGAGTGGCCTCGAAACCATCTAGTCGGGGCATCACACAATCCATGAAGATCAAGTCAAAGGGGTGCCATTGCCAGAGAGTGGAGGCGGCTTCACCGTCGTTCGCCGTCATCACATCACAGCCCAGTTTTTCCAGCAGTCGGCGGGTAAGCGTGCGGTTGACCGGGTTGTCTTCCACCAACAGAACTTTCATGCGGCCACAGGGTAACTCCTGGCGGCGGGTATTATCGCTGACGGCTTGCAGGGAAAACCGGGTCAGGAAGTGGCGTTCGTGACGGACGGAATCCGAAAACAGTTGGTGCAGGATGGGTGTCAGACAGGATTCCCGCAGGGACTTGCTGAGGAAGGCATCGGCGCCGGCCTGTCGGAAATGCTCTGCGTCCCCCCGCTGGGGATTGGACGACAGAATCAGTAGCCGTGTATGGCTCCACTCCGGGTTGCTGCGGATCTGCCGGCACAACAGGTCACTGTCCATATCCGGTACAAACCCGTCCAGCACCAGGGCATCAAAGGGCTCGCGGTTGTCCGAGGCCAGCCGCAATGAGGTCAGTGCTTCGCCGGCCGATTTCACCGCCTCGATATCCAGCTCATGGCGTGAAAGCATTTCCAGAGTGATCTTGCGGGACAGCTCGTAGGAGTCCACCACCAGAATGTGCCGCCCGCGGATCATGCTGGTATCCGGTCGGCCGCGGGCGGCGCTCTCCGGTGCAACCTGCAGGCTGAGCTCCATCCAGAAGGTAGAGCCCTCGCCGGGCTTGCTCTCAAGATCCAGCGAGCCATCCATAAGCTGCACCAGTTGCCGGCAGATGGTCAGGCCCAGTCCCGCGCCCGGCAACTGGCGTTGAAAGCGTTGCCCGAGCTGAACATAGGGTTCATACACCAGCGGGATGTCCTCCGGGTTGATCCCCACGCCGGTGTCTTCAACCGCCATTCGCAGGCGCACATTGTTATCCCGCCGACCCAACACCTCGATGCTGATCAGCACATGCCCGGAGTCGGTGAACTTGATGGCGTTGGACGTCATGTTGAGCAGAATCTGCCTCAGCCGCACCGGATCCCCTTTCAGGGCCCATGGCAGGTTTTCGTCAATTCGGAGCTCCAGCGCCAGCCCCTTTTCACGAGCCCGTGCGCCCAGCATATGCACCAGATCGTTCAAGGTGTCGCGAAGGTCAAAGGGAATGTCATCCAGCACCAGCTTGCCGGCTTCCATGCTGGAGATGTCCAGCAGGTCATTGATAATGGCCGACAATCCCTCAGAAGCGTTGAGCAGGGTATGGACATATTCCCGCTGCTCCTGATCCATAGGGGTGTCTGACAGGAGATTGGCGTAGCCCAGCACCGATTGCAGGGGAATGCGCAACTCATGGCTGACGTTGGCGAGGAACTGGTTCTTTGCATGGTTTGCTCGCACCGCTTCATCCCGTTCATCCTGGGACTGGATGGAGGTCTGGCGCAGGGAGCGGGTGTCTTCCAGCAATTGCAGGCGCATGGTGTTCAGCGCCTGTTCCAGTTCGCTCAGTTCGTCGCCCCGCTTTGGGCCCTTGCGTCGAAGCTTTAACGGCTCAATCAGTGCGTCCAGATTTAGCCGGGCGGCGTAGTCTGCAATTGTCTCCAGGTGGCGGGAAAGGGTGAGCCGAACAATGACCAGAAGCCCGAGGGTGCCCAGCATCACAATCATTGACTGGAACAGAAGTGTGAGCAGTGCCCGGTCCCTTAATTCGTTATAGACCGTTTCCACGGAGGAGGTCACCGTGAGCGTGCCCATCGCTTCCGGATTATCAAAGGCTGCTCGATTAAAAACGAGAGGGAAGGAACGACTGATTACCCGGCCATCAGGATAGGTGCCGGTATTGAACTCCTCGCCGGCGGCAGTGATCACGCGGGCGTGCTGGATGACGGGTATGGCGCGCATGTCGTCCAGGCTATTGGCGACCTCACTGTAGTTCATCAGCCAGAGGTTGTTACTCATGCTGCCGGCGACCAGTTCCGCAGCGCGCTCCTGGGTGCTGCGCAACTCTTCTGTTCTGCGTTCGAGCTCGCCAATCATCTGCACGCCGGTCGCCGCCAGCGACAGAATCAGACTGAACAACAGAACATAGACCAGCAGCCTGGCTGCCAGTGGCCGTACACCTATTCGTCTGAATAACCGGATCGGAGGCAAGGCACGGGTTCCCTGTGTCGAAAAAACAACCGACCTGCAGTTTAACAGACCGTTAGCACTTCGACACGTTCCTGTGATTCATCATGGACAAAGCGGAAGCGCACGTTCAGATCGTACAAATGCGCTCCGTAAATCCGCTCTTCATCCCGGCCACGCCGGAACGACGGGCGAGGGTCGTAGCTCACCACATCCTCTATCAAACTGCGGAAATCCGGATACTGTTCCGCTGGCAAGGCCGCAAGCTGTTGTTCCGCTTCATCCAGAAACGACACGGGTAAACGCTCCGTCGGTGCCGATTCTGCCCATCCCAACGTGGCACCCGGTACCGAATCCGCAAACGGTAGGTAGGGTTTGATGTCCAGTACGGGTGTGCCGTCAATGAGATCGTGATCCCCAATCCGCAAAATCAGGCGACCGCCCGCATCCCGACTCAGCCCTTCGTTACGCACCACTGAAAGGCCCAGGCTGTTGGGGCGAAAGGGTGACCGGCTGGCGAACACGCCTATTTTTTTATTGCCCCCCAGCCGCGGTGGCCGCACGACCGGGCGCCATTCCGCCCGCACCGCGTCATGGAATTGGAATGTCAGCCACAGATGGCTGGCCGTCTCCAGCCCCCGGAACGCATCCTCGCGATCAAATGGCGGCTGGATGATCAGATCCGCATGGGCGAAACGGGTTAGCCCGGGCTGGCGGGGCACACCGAACTTGTCACGAAAACAGGAGCGAGTGATCGCGATGGGCGTCAGCGTCAAGGCCTCAGCTGCGGGGCGGGAAGGGTGTCGGTTCATAACGATTAGCGCTCAAAGGCAGCCAGAAACGCCTGGTGCAGATCTTCGATCTGATGCTCAACATCGGCCAGGGGCAGGCTGTTGTCCACCACCTTATCGGCTTTCTGAAGCCTTTGCTCCCGTGGCATCTGGGCAGCGATGATTCGCTCCACCTGGTCTCTATCGTTGGTGTCCCTGGCCATGGTTCTCTGGATCTGCACATCCACGGGAACATCCACCACCACGACTTTGTCGACCAGTTCATGCTGATCGGTTTCCAGCAACAACGGCGACACCAGGAGTACATAGGGCAGGGCGTAGTTATCCGGATGCAGCTGCCGCATCAGTTCCTCACGGATTACCGGGTGCAACACTGACTCCAGCCAGACACGCTCCTCTGGCGCATCGAATACGATCCGCCGTAACGCCGCACGGTCCAGGCCACCATCCGGCAGAAGGATTTCCTGCCCAAAATGTTCCGTAATCCTCTCAAGCCCCGGTGTGCCGGGTTCGACGACTTCGCGGGCGACGTCGTCCGCGTCCACCCAGTGCACACCCAGTGCTCCGAACAATCGCACCACTGTGGATTTACCGGAGCCGATCCCGCCGGTAAGGCCTACGACTGCCATTTAAACCCCCAGATAGGCATACCAGGCTGCCTGAATCTCCACGCCAAACCAAAGGCACAGCAACCCTGCCGCCGCCAGATAAGGCCCGAACGGGATCGGCACCTCGCGCCCATGCTTGCGAAACACCATCAAACTAATTCCCACAACGGCGCCAACCAAAGACGACAGCAAGATCACCGCGGGCAGCAACTCCCAGCCTAGCCAGGCGCCCAGTGCAGCCAGCAGCTTAAAATCGCCGTGGCCCATGCCTTCTTTGCCGGTTACCAACTTGAACAACCAGTACACTGACCACAGGGAGAGGTAGCCTGCCACCGCGCCCCAGAACGCACTGTTGAAATCCGTCAGTACGCCGAAATAGTTGAGGATCAGCCCGAGCCACATCAGGGGCAGCGTCATGCTGTCTGGTAACAACTGAGTGTCGAAATCAATCACCGTCAGCGCGATCAATGTCCAAACCAGTAGCAGAGACCATAACGCAGCCTCAGAAGGCCCCATGACCAGAATGGTCACCACCGAAAACAGCGCGGTAACCGCTTCAATCATCGGGTATCGCGGTGAAATACCGGTTTTGCAGGAAGCGCATTTGCCGCCCAGAACCAGGTAGCTGATCACGGGGATGTTTTCCCAGGCGCGGATCTTGTGGCCGCAGGAAGGGCAGGTGGAGGCCGGTTTGGAGAGTGTGATTGCCTCGTCGTTCTTGCGCTGATCGTCCGATAGCTCGAGGAACTCTTCGCATTGGCAACGCCAGTCCTGCTGCATCATCTTTGGCAGGCGGAGGATGACAACGTTTAGGAAGCTGCCGATGCAGAGGGAGAGGAAGATAACGGTGGTGTAGAAAAGCCAGGGAGTGGCAAGGAATGTATCAAGGGTAAGCATTGAAACTCTCAAATTGCGCTATCAAAGACCCTCTCCGCTTGTGGGAGAGGGTTTTTTGGGGGAGGCAGGTACTTAAACCACCTGGCCCATCTGGAAGATTGGCAAGTACATGCCTACGATCAGACCACCCACAAGAACACCCAGAACCGCCATGATCATTGGCTCCATAAGGGCGGTCAGGTTATCGACCATATCGTCAACCACACCTTCGTAATGGTCAGCCACCTTTTCCAGCATCTCATCCAGGTTACCGGATTCCTCGCCAATTGAAGTCAGCTGTACCGCCATCACCGGAAACACTCCGGTGGTCTTCATGGAAGCCTGCAACTGGGTACCACTTGACACATCATCCTTGATCTTTAGTACCGCATCGCGATAGATCGCGTTACCGGTGGCGCCAGCAACCGAATCAAGAGCATCGACCAGCGGGACACCGGAAGCAAAGGTGGTTGACAGTACCCGGCCAAATTTTGCCACGGCAGACTTGTCCAGAATTTCGCCGACCACCGGGAGCTTCAGGACATATTTATCTACAAAATCAGAAAACTTGAGGGATTTTTTCTTGGCCTCTTTGAATAGGAATATAAAGCCAACGATGCCGAGAAGTACAATAAACCACCATTTTTGCATCCATTCCGAGATCCTGATGATAAACTGGGTAAACACTGGCAGATCAGCGCCAAAGCCCTGGAACAGGCTCTCAAACTGCGGTACCACCTTAACAAGGAGAATGGCTGTTACCACAATCGCAACCACAATAACCGCGATTGGATAAGTCATGGCCTTCTTGACCTTTTTCTTGAGCGTTTCCGTTTTCTCAAGATACATCGCAATCCGATCAAGCATCTGCTCCAGCGCACCGGCTTTTTCACCGGAGTCAACCAGATTGCAATAGAGGTTATCAAAATATTTTGGGTGCCGGCGCAGGGAATTAGCAAAGCTGGTACCTGAGGCCACATCATTCCGTACAGCTGCTATCAGGTCTCTAAGTCCTTGGTTTTCAAGGCCGTCGGTAACAATGTCGAAGCTCTGAACCAGTGGAACCCCAGCCTTCATCATCGTCGCCATCTGCCTCGTAAACATAGCAATATCGAATGGCGTGATCTTCTTGCTGCCACCAAATAAAGGCTTGGGCTTTTTCTTAACCTTGTCTGGGATAATTCCCTGCTTGCGCAGCTGTGCCTTCACCAGCGCAAGGTTGGTACCGGATACCTCACCCTTGGATTTGTTGCCCTTGCGATCCTTACCTTCCCAGACAAATGCCTGAAGTTTTTCTGCTTTTTCTGCCATGCTTAATCCTTCGTCACGCGGTTGGCTTCCTCGAGGCTGGTCACACCCTCAATCACTTTCTTAAGGGCAGACTGCCGCAGATTCGGGAAGCCTTCGGCCTGTGCCTGCTTTGCAATTTTAATCGAGCTGGCCTCTTCCATAATCATGTTCGCCAACTCGTCGGTGATCTTGACCACTTCGTAAATCCCGACGCGGCCTTTATATCCTCCATTGCATTTATCACAGCCCTTGGGGCGGTACAACGTGAACCCTGTATCAATTTGTTCCTGTGTGAACCCTTCCGCTAAAAGCACGTCCTTAGGGACATCAGCCGGCTGTCTGCAGGAACTGCACAGTCTTCGGCCCAGGCGCTGGGCGATGATGAGGCTCACCGACGTCGCGATGTTAAACGCCGGCACACCCATGTTCATCATACGGGTTAGTGTTTCAGCGGCACTGTTAGTGTGCAGGGTAGAAAGTACCAAGTGGCCGGTTTGGGCAGCCTTTATGGCAATGTTTGCGGTTTCAAGGTCCCGGATCTCGCCCACCATGATTATGTCCGGGTCCTGGCGGAGGAAGGCCCTTAACGCTTCCGCAAATCCCAGGCCGACCTTGTTGTTCACGTTTACCTGGTTAACTCCCTCCAGGTTGATCTCCGCCGGGTCTTCCGCAGTAGAAATGTTTCTTTCATGGGTATTAAGAATGTTCAAGCCGGTATAAAGCGACACGGTTTTACCGGAACCGGTGGGCCCTGTAACCAGGATCATTCCCTGTGGCTGCTCCAGAGCATCCATATACAGTTTCTTCTGTTCTTCCTCATAACCCAGAACATCAATGCCCAGCTTGGCCTGGCTCGGGTCCAGAATCCGCAGAACGATTTTCTCGCCCCATAGCGTAGGAAGGGTGTTCACCCGGAAGTCGATGGCCTTGGTCTTGGACAGCTTCATCTTTATGCGGCCGTCCTGGGGCACGCGGCGCTCTGAAATATCCAGTTGCGCCATGATCTTTATCCGGGCCGAGATTTTTGGCGCCAGCTTAATAGAAGGTCGGGACATTTCCTTGAGGATGCCGTCGGTGCGGTAGCGAACCCGGTAGGTTTTCTCGTAGGGCTCAAAGTGAACATCCGAAGCGCCACCCCGAATGGCATCAAGGAGCATCTTGTTCACGTACTTAACGATAGGGGCATCGTCGACGTCAGTGGCGGCTACAACTGCGTCGTCTTCCTGATCTCCGCCTTCGGTTTCCACACCCTCAAGATCAGCATCGTCCAGGTCGCCCATTGAGCTGTCTTGCGATTCAAGATACTTATCTATCGCAGCCCGGAGTTTTGCGTCGTCTACCAAGACGGCATCCGTGCTTAGGCCTGTGTTGAATTTGATCTCGTCGAGTGCCTGAATGTTGGTCGGGTCGGAAACCGCTATAAACAGTCGATTTCCCCTTTTATAGAGTGGTAGTGCGCTGTGTTTGCGAATCAACTTTTCGTCGACCACCTTTTCCGGCATCATTTCTGGAAGAAACGCGCCGAGATCCAGCACCGACACCCCAAACTCCATCGCGGCAGAAAAAGCGAGTCCACTACTATTTGCCAGCTCGTTCTGAACCAAGTGGGTAATTAGCGGGACCTTGTTCTGGGAAGCCTCAATAAAGGCATCTTTAGCTGTCGCCTCGTCCAGCAGACCATCTTCCACAAATCTCCGGGCAAGCCCCGTCAACGTCACGTTGGAATTGTTAGTAGCCATAAAGAATTTAAGGATGTCGCCTAAGTTGCTGAAAGTTTGTCAGGTATGAGCCTCTCAGAGTTTAGATGGATGGGATAGTTTTGGAAAGTAAGCGTTTGTGATGTTGAAGATGACCAAATACGTCACTGATTGACAATAAGAGGCACTTTAAGTGTGGAGCTGTTAAGTCTCGTTTGACGACATTAAGGTTTCATGTTGTTGATATTAAAGGATTTGGTTTAACAATAGTTTACTTGGCACGCACAATGCTTCATGGAATTCAGGCTGCTCCCTTTGGAGTACGACTGACGAAATTTCGGAGATTTGATATGAAAAAAGTTCAGCAGGGTTTTACTTTGATCGAATTGATGATCGTTGTGGCGATCATTGGTATTTTGGCTGCGGTTGCCATCCCGGCGTACCAGGATTATACGATTCGCGCCCAGGTTTCTGAGGGTCTGAGCTTGGCTTCTGGCGCCAAGACTGCGATGGCCGAGTATTACAACCAGCGTGGTACTTTCCCTAACGATAACGCTTCTCTAGGCTTGTCTGCAGCCGTTGATATCGAAGGGTCGTATGTTGACCAGCTGGATGCTGGAACTACCCCCGGTATAATCGAGGTTCAGTTTGGCAACGAAGTTAACGCACAGATTTCAGGCAACGATCTTCAGATTTCCGCTGTGACTTCTGCTGGAAGCATCCAGTGGGTGTGCAAGTCTCCGAACCTTGCAGACAAGTACTTGCCGACTAACTGCCGTTAATCTCATATTCTGAGAGTCTGAAGCTTATGAAAGGCCCGCAATAGCGGGCCTTTTTTATGTAACTGTCCCTTGCTCAATATTTGCCACTTTCTGACGCAGTCAGTCAGAAAGTGGCCACCCATTTATTTGAGTATTATGGTTAACTGTCTGATAAAAATAGGCTTTATTCGTGGCATGCAGTGTGCATTGCTAGTTAAACTACGGTAAGAGGATGCGAGCATGTCTGATGCGAAGGGTTTTACCTTGATAGAGCTGATGATTGTTGTTGCGATTGTTGGGATAATCGCAGCGATAGCCATTCCCGTTTATCAAAATTATGTGGCGAGGGCCCAGCTTTCTGAAGCAATGACGGTCTCCGGTGGAATCAGAAGTGAGATAGCCAGTTCTTTTATGGGAAAAACCGGGACCTTTGTCGGAATCGATAGCGGCACTAACGGCATTCCAACCCCTTCAGAAGTTGCAGGAAGCTATGTTCAATCTGTTTCCGTGAGTGATGGCGTTGTATCTGTGACCCTTGGGAAAAATGTCGCGGATTTTCTGAGTGGTGAAGTGCTTACGCTGACGCCAACTACCACCGCTGGCGACAACATCCTTTGGGGGTGCAGTTTTTCAGGTAGCGATCGTTATCTGCCTCAAAGCTGTCGTTAATCAAACCAAGAATGTCAAATGCCCGACTAAAGGAATAAGCTTTGCGATTGAGCCGATACGAAATCCCTTTAGCTGCCTTGTGCTGGAGCTTCGTATTGCTGCTCGCTTTCCTGGCCTATTATCCAGGATTGTATGGGGCCTTTATCTTTGATGATTACCCTAACCTCCGGACGTTAGGGCTCTATGGGGGCGTCACTGATTGGGACACATTTCGAGCATATGTTCTCGGTGGTTTCTCTGGGCCCACCGGGCGCCCGATATCCCTCCTCACTTTCCTGTTGGACTCTAATAATTGGCCGGCTGACCCTTTCAGGTTCAAATATACCAATGTGCTGTTTCATCTCCTGAATGGGACACTTCTTTTTGCCGTAACTCATAAGGCTTTGCATGTCTACGGTTCGATCAACTACTCGCGCCGAGTATGGATAGCGTTGGTGGTGTCAGGACTGTGGTTGTTGCATCCATACCTGACGTCGACCACATTATATGTCATCCAGCGTATGGCGATGCTTTCCGCGACGTTCTGCCTTCTAGGGATTTTGGTGTACCTGTACGGTCGAAGCAGAGTTTGCACGAATCCAGTACGGGCATACATCTACATGACCTTTGGGATTGGCTTTGGAACTGTTTTGGCAACGTTTTCGAAAGAGAACGGAGCGGCTTTAGTGTTATTAGTTCTATGCATCGAGGCGACAATAGTCCGTGCGAACCCCAATATTCCGTCGCTGAACGCATTATGGAAGTGGGCTGCGCTCATTCTTCCTTCAATTGTCCTCTTTGTCCTATTGCTCAAAGGGCCAGTGTTGGGTGGCTGGTTCCAGGATTATGGCACGAGGGACTTCTCGCCTTATGAACGAGTTTTGACTCAGTTTCGGGTCGTTATTTCCTATCTAGGCAGTTGGTTCATCCCAAGTTCATCGGGCGGAGCGATTTTCTACGACGAGCTGGTGGTGAGTAGAGGGTTATTTGCTCCAATATCCACGTTTTTTTCTGCTGTAGTGGTTATCAGCTTATTGGCTGGTTCGGTCGTCAAGCGCTCGATCTTGCCAATTACCGCTTTTGCGGTACTGTTCTATTTTTCATCAATGATAATCGAATCTACAACGATCGGACTAGAGATGAAGTTTGACCATCGTATTTATCTGGGTAGTGCATTTCTTTTTCTTCCAGTAGTGGTTTGGGCTTCTGAGAACCTGAAGAGGTATTTGAAGATTGGATCAGGGATAGCTTTGTTTGCTGTGATGGCAAGCCTGACTTTCTCAGCTTCAAGCCTTTGGGGAGATTACCAGAAACTAACGATGGTTTGGGCGGCTAAAAAGCCTGCTTCTGTCAGGTCGCAGACAGAAGCAGCACAAATGCTTTTTGCTCAAGGTCGAGGTTCGGAGTCGAGACAACTCCTTGATAATGCCGCTGCTAGGATTCCAGAGGATTTTCGTCTTCGACTGACTCAGGTTCTTGTGCAGTGTCTAACTGGGGGGGCTGAAATCCAAGACCTGAATGACGTAAAAGAGCTTGCAGAAAGGGGCCCATATCGCCATACCGACTTCAGTCTTCTTGACAGTCTCATAACAAGTGCTTCAAGCGATGAGTGTAGTGGGGTTTCATCTCACGATGCCTTGGCTATTATCGAAAAGCTACTGGCCAACTCTCAGTACACATCGCCTGAGGCACTGGCTTACGCGCACTTGCACTACTATTATGGCTTGGCTTTACTCCAGAGTGGTGAGCGGAGTAAGGGTTTGATCATGCTTGATGAAGCTCTGGAATCCCGTTCGTCACTTCATATGAGGATGAACATTGCTGCTTACAAAGCCAGTGCTGGACTTTTCGAGCAAGCCTTGGAGGATGCACGCTTTGTCAGGGAGAGGCTCGAGTCCGGTGAGGTGACAGGACGAGCTGCTGTTGAGTCCCCACCTCTTGACGAAGTTGAGCATTTTATTCGGGTCGTAGAAGATGACGTTGAAGCGAAAAAGAGCGACTGAGGGATTAGGAAGGCCTGATTCATATTTTAATCTAAGGTAAATGTGCACATGGAAGCATCGGTGGTTATTCCCGCAAAGAATGAAGCGGGATCGATATTAGCGCTGATAGAAAAATTATTGGCGTTGCCTGACTTAAAAGAAATTATCGTAGTCGATGATGGTTCAAACGATGGTACAGGTGATATTGCTGAAAGTTGCGGAGCAAGCGTCATTCGGCATCCCTATTCCAAAGGAAATGGCGCGGCAGTCAAAAGCGGAGCAAGAGCTGCAACTGGAGATATTCTTCTTTTCATGGATGCAGATGGTCAGCACTCTCCAGATGATGTCATTCGCCTGTTGCAGAAAATTGATCAGGGTTTTGATATGGTTGTTGGGGCCCGTCAGTCTGGTTCCCAAGCTAGTGTGGGAAGGGGATTTGCCAATAAATTCTATAACGGTCTAGCAAGTTATATGACTGGTCAGAAAGTTGAGGATCTTACCTCTGGTTTTCGGGCAGTCAGGCGGGTTGAATTTCTACAGTTCCTAGACTTATTGCCCAACGGATTCTCATACCCGACCACATCAACCATGGCATTTTTTAGAGCCGGGTACTCGGTGTGCTATGAACCTATTCACGCAGCCCAACGAGAGGGGAAAAGTCACATCAGACCGCTGCAGGATGGTATCCGTTTTTTGTTGATCATATTTAAGATTGGCACACTTTATTCGCCGCTGAAGCTTTTTGTGCCAATTGCGATGGCCGTATTTATGATTGGTATAAGCTATTACGGCTACACCTTTATAACAGATGGACGTTTTACAAATATGAGTGCACTGATGTTAACTACCTCACTGATAATTTTTATGGTAGGACTTGTTTCCGAGCAAATAACTGCATTAATGTATAAAGGTGATAAGTGACAGACTAATGACGCTTCCTAGTTTTTTGATAATAGGCGCACCTAGATGTGGGACCACATATCTTGTAAAAAATTTGAAGCTGCATCCGGAGATATATATACCTGACGAGGGAGCCGAGCTAGGCTCCGATGATGTTCATTTCTTCGATAAATATACTGAAAAAGGTTCCGCTAATTTCTATAAAGGATTATCTTGGTACAGGTCGCTGTTTCAATCTTGTGGAGAGCATCAAGTCCCTGGTGAAAAGACTGCCGATTATCTTTGCTCTGAGGAGTCTGCGCAATTAATACTCGAAACTTTAGGTGGCAATACAAAACTCATTGTAGTTCTTAGAGACCCCGTTTCTCGCGCATATTCTCATTACCTTCATTCCAGGCATAGGTTGCCAATTGGCCTCAGTTTCCAGAAACTCGTAGAAAGAGGAGAAGACCCAAAAGGTGTTCCTGTGCTGTCTTCTGGTCTGTATTGGAATCATCTAAAAGCATACTTCGCTAAGTTTCGAATGGAAAATCTGCTTATACTGCTTAATGATGATCTAGAATCAGATCCGGAAAACGAGCTAATCCGAGTTTGCCGTTTCTTGGGTGTTCGTGAAGATATTGTTTTTGAATTGTCTGAATCTAGGATCAATGTGAGTTCTACCGGGCGCCTTGCCCATTTAAGTGCTCGTGTTGGGCGGACGCTTAAAGCGTTTTTTCCAAGCCTTCATGAGTGGTTGATGACGGGTGCGCCTTCCAGGCAGTTGGAAAAAGTAATTCTTTGGATTAGAGGAAAGTCAGATGGTATTGACTCGACTTCGAAGCAAGTTCGGCCCGAGATTGGAGCCGCAAGTATTGAGAGGCTTCGCAGTTACTATCGTCACGACGTGGCTCAATTATCGATGGTGCTGAAAAGAGATATAGAAAAATTGTGGTGGGATTAATTATAAAGACTCCGTCTCGGAGGTAATAGATGAAAGTTTAGCAAAGTTGCCTCCTATCGATCTCCAAAGATGAATGAACTGTATAAGTAAAGCCCGTCCCTCCGCAGCTGAAAACGCGGGATGGTCATAGCACATGTAATGAGTACCTTCTGACTTTAGTTTCTGAAATAGAGAAAGCATCTGATCTTGAGTTTTCCTCTTAGCGTACCAATTTTCGAAAAAACCTACTCCTCCTGGTTCGGCTACTATACCGGTGTTTGCGTTGAACGGACTTTCCGAAATGTTGTGGGGCGTTGAAAGCACAGTTTCTCCAACTAAGTGCTCATCTGCCACTAGGGTAAATCCATGGTGCTTAAGTGCTGCATTTAAGGCTTTCGGGTGCGTGAAGCCTGGAGATGCAAACATCTTGGGTCTCGGTAGGCCGCAATTACTCATTGCGCTTAGCCCCCACTCTATGTCGGCCAAGATCGTAGAATAATTCCAGTTTTTCGAATCATGATGCCAGCGACCATGATTTCTACCCCCGTGCAATCCCAAGTCATGTCCTTCGGCAACAATTCGCTTTAGTAGGTCAGGGCGGCTTTTACCAACGCAGGGGTTAAAAATAATAGTCCGCAGCCAGCCACGCATGCCAAGTTTATGAAAAGAACTGAGGCTTGCTGCTTTCCCTTCCCGGCTATCGGAGTGAGTGCTTCGAGATAGATACCGTTTGACAACCGGAGTGTAACTTACAGCTTTTCCCATATTGACGAAGAAACTGAACCGAATATCCTCTTCTTTAGCTATGGAAAGTAGTTCGGGAACACCCTGCTCAAGGCAGGTGATCGTATCAATGTCGAAGCGGATCGTGATTAATCCACCATTCCTATCAGGGATATTCTGAATGTTCATTTAAAAGACGCCCCAACTTATCAATTCGACGTTGACACCAGAAACCCGAGATCTTGGGCAATGATTTTGGATGGAGAAACGCTAAATTTTTCTAACGATGCCGAAGCCGTGTGAGAGTTCAGAGTATATCGTTCCACAAAGGTATCTATTGCTCTTTGGTCGTAGTTGCTGAGGTAAACGTTTCTTCCAAGCCCCTCTGATCGTTCGGTTTTTTGTCTCATGAGTAGGCAAGGTATGTCCAGATAGGAGCATTCTTCCTGGTTGCTACCACCGTCACTAATTAGAAATTTTCCTGAACCTATTAGCCTGATGAAATCGAAATAGCCCATTCTTGGAGTAAGGTGAATGCCAGGTTCTTTTAATAACCGGTTGTAAAATCCCAGTTTAATAAGCTGACGCTTGGTAGCTGAGTGCAGCACGAAATAAACCTGAGTAGTTCTGGAAATTTTGATGATGTTTTCGACTATGAAGAGAAAGCGGTTTTTATTGGTTATATTCTCAAAACGATGTATTGATGCAACGCAATACGGCGGAATCTCAGAATAATCGCTCTTCTTCTCTTTTGATATGGCAATTCGAACTGAGTCCAAGAGTGTGTTCTCTCCGGTATCAACAGTATGCGCTTTGGGCCGTAGTCTATTTACATTAGAAATCGAATTTTCTCCATTGCAGTAGAAAATAGACGACATTCTGCTTACAGCAAGCCTAGTCAGTTCCTCGGGAAACGGGTGGAAAACGCTTCTTGATCTTAGCCCAGCCTCAATATGAACTACCTGAATCCCATGCAGTTTTGCGAGTACGGCGGCTGCCAACGTGGATAACGTATCCCCATGGACCAGGCAGAAGCGATATTTATCGCTGTGGAAGGATGTGCCCGGGCCAAGGTTGTTCCAGAATACCTGAAAAAGCCATTTCAAGAGTTTGCGCTTTGAATTTGCCTCACCTATTGGCGCCAGAGAGTATGCTGGCAACGGCAGATCAAAGCCTTTGATCAGGTCGTCCATAGTTTCCTGATGTTGCCCCGTCAATATGAAGTCAAATTGGAGCCCCTGAATTTCAAGCTCCTTGATAACAGGGGCCATTTTTATTAGTTGTGCTTTTGTTCCTATAGGTATAACAATCATTAATTTAGCTCTTTTTTACGGCATCCAATTGTTTTGCTACAGCTATAGCTCTACTTTCCCAAGTCTGGTTATATCTTATTTCTGATAGCTCCCTAGACTTGGCGCTGAGTATAGTCCGATCCTGAGCTAGCTTGTTTATTCGCTCTGCAATATCTTCAAGAGAGTCGTGAACCCATCCAAGTCCTTCTCTTTCTATTATATCGGACGCCTCTGTACCGTTAAGCGTTATGATGGGTAAGCAGTGGGCGGCTGCTTCGAAAACTTTGACGGGAACTGCAAAGTCGAGATAAATATAAGGCTTCCGCACTATAGTGAATAGATCTGCAGATTCGTATTCTTTTTGAAGAGCATCTCCTGACTTATGGCGGACTACCACCTTGTCTTTCGGGAACTCGCTATAGTAGCGTTTTGCTGTTCGCCACTCATCTGGGCGGCAGATCAGAGTCAACCTGACATTGGAGAGTTTCCTGACTAGCTCGAAAAGAGGAGTAATGTCGTAGTTGGGCGGATTCACTCCGCCAACGTACAGTAACGATAACGGTTCGGCTGAAGGCTTATCTTCCAAGGCAAGTTTGGTGCCAGTGGATGGTGTTGTGCCTGGAGGGAGGGCGCTTAATTGCTGGGAAGGCCATGAGGTAGGCAGGTATTCCTTCATTTTGAGTGAGGGCAGGAATAGGTGGTCAACATAGCGGTTGTACGCCAACCAATCATACCAATACAGTGGAATGGTAATTGAGCGTGCAATAGGCGAAAGCTTATCTTTATACATCGGGAATCGCCAGTAGATATCTCTGTAGAAGAGACCAACTGGTATACAGTTATGCTTACAAAACCGAAACAACCGGTGGTCCAGGAAAGGACGCAGAGGGAGTCGGTGACCCTCTGTCAGTGGTGTGGGTATAGAGCGGTTTTCCGAGTATAAGAAAGCGTATTCTACACCGTCTTGAACCCTTTGTTTAATTGCTCTGATCGCAGTAGTTCTTTGTCGGGCGCTTCCGGTAACTTCATCTACGGTGAACCCAAGGCTCCTAAAGGCGGCCAGCATTTTGGCAGGTCTGACCTGGCTCCCACTGTTTCCGTTCTCTACGATGACGTCAGGATGATGGTAGATAATACGTTTTCTCAAACCCCAACCTCGTCAAATAAATCTTCCACGTTACCGTCCCATTCAAATCTATCTCGAACCCGATTTCGCATAACATCACTCGTCACGGTCCCACCATGGCTAATGTACATCCTATCTCGTTTCAGCGCCTGGAACTCCGAAAATACAACGGTGTTCCATGGATTGGGCTGTTCTGGTATACCGGCATCTTCGATAACCTGCAAATAGATGAGCCCGATGCAGTACCTGAAGAACCGATGAACTGCGGTTTCGTTAAAGGAATTCCTAGATTAGTTTTGATGTGTTAAATCACTATCGCCCATAATAGCGCAAACTTAATCGACTTGACGCAGGAAGCCGACCTCTCATGCACTACAGTTCCATCCTCCCCGATGTCCTAAAAATCGCCGACGCCGCCAGCGAAAAAGTCCTCAGTATCTACATGACGGACTTCAAAGTGGATTTTAAGGCGGACGAGTCGCCCATTACCGCAGCGGACGTCGCCAGCCATCGCGTGATTGTGGAAGGCCTGCGCAACCTCAGTCATGATATTCCCGTGCTTTCAGAAGAGGGTGCCGAAATCCCTTGGAGTGAACGCAAGCAATGGCGACGCTTCTGGTTGATCGACCCCATTGATGGTACCAAGGATTTCACCCAGCGCACCGGAGAATTCACCGTCAATATAGCACTCATCGAAAATGGGGAACCCATTCTTGGTGTAGTCACAGCGCCGGCCCTGAAGGAAGCCTACTGGGGCCTGAAAGGCGAGGGTGCCTACAAGCGGGATCGCACCGGCCGCACTCGGCGGATCAGTGTGGTGGAGCCCGGTGGAACCAAGCGGGTGGTTGCCAGCAAGAATCATCTGAACGATGAAACCAAAGCTTTTATTGACAAGCTCGGCGCTCACGAAGTGGTGCAGGCGGGCAGTTCCCTAAAATTTTGCAAAATCGCTGAAGGCCATGCGGATATCTACCCGAGGCTGGGGCCAACGTGCGAGTGGGATACCGGTGCAGCCCATGCTGTGCTTTCCGCTGCTGGAGGCAAGGTAGAAACATTGGAAGGCAAGCCCCTACAGTACGGTAAGGAAGAGGTACTGAACCCGCACTTTATTGCCGCTGGTAACTGGTACAAATGACTTGGTACGCCCTACAACACAAGCCCAGTCAGGGCGACCGCGCCCTGACCCATCTGCAAAACCAGGACATAGACTGCTTTTATCCGAAAATCACGGTGGAAAAGATCAAGGGGGGCAAGCGCACCAAAAAGCTGGAACCGTTGTTCCCAGGCTACCTGTTCGTGAACCTGGAGCAGGCAGACCCCGTTTGGGCAAAGCTGCGCTCCACGCGTGGTATCCTGCGCATCGTCAGCTTTGCCAACAAACCGGCCACAATCCCTGACGACGTCATACAGCACATCAACGACAGCCTACATACGGTTGCGGAGCTCGGCGGCATTAAGCCTGGACAGGCTGTGGAGTTGGATGAGGGCCCGTTCAAAGGCATCAATGCCATATTTCAGGCCTACGACGGGGAAGAACGCGCTATTGTTCTGATCAGCTTCATGCAGAAGCAGCAGGCCGTGAAAGTCCCCCTAGCCATCCTTCATCCCCGTAAGTCGGATTAGCAAAGCATAGTTAGACAAGGTAGGTCCCTGGTCCGAAAGAAATGCTTGTTCACTTTTTTTCGTCCTGCAAACGGTCATAATGTCACAAACTCTCAACAAAGGTTGCGTAATGGTAGAACCACTTCAGGGAGCGTCACGCCCCCAGCACGATGATGAAATCAGCTTGGTCGACCTTGCGGCCACGTTTTTGAAGCGCCGGCGAGTGTTTTACGTCGTGTTTATTTTGGTTACGTTTGTTGGCGCAGCCTACGCGATCTTTGCGCCGGAAAAATACGAATACGTGACTCTCGCGAAGCTGGCCGAGAAATCCAGCGGAGAGTACATCGAAGAGCCCTCCACTGTTATTGCTGAGCTGGACAGCCTCTGGTTGCCGGACTTACAGGCAAAATATCATGCAAAGAACGATAGAAGCCTTCCCTTTGATATAACCGCAAAGAACCCCGAAAATACAGGCCTTGTGCGCATCGTGTCGGAGGCGTCAGAATCCGCAAGCGCGAGTGTGGAAGAAGCTCATCGTGAATTGGTAGAGCGGCTGGAATCGCAGCAGGCGCGGGCTGTGTCGACGTTGCGCAAAAGCCTGGAGAGGCAGATTGTATCCCTGGATTCAACCATCGAAATTCTGGAGGGAGGGCAGAACACCGGTGAAGCCATCGCCTCAGCCGTGGAAACGCAGCTCTCCCTGGAAGCAGATCTGGAATCGCTCGCGCCTTTTGAAGCGCTGGTCGTAAGTCGGAAAAGTGGTGAAAACACAGGCCCGGCGAGAATCCTCATTATTGTGCTGGCCGGTTTGTTAGGTTTGATGGCAGGTATCTTCTTGGCGTTTTTTGCCGAGTTTATTGGTCTGGTAAGGAATCAGGTCGCTGGTGAGTGACCAAAGTATTAGCGTTTGACAATTCTTCACCTCCCGTACGCCCGGTAACGGGCATACCAACGCTATTGTCACTTGCGTGTCCTATCGGATGCCGTAAAATCGTCACGCTTTTGACATAGAAGCTTCATCAACCGGCGGGGATTCGGCCGTTCCCTTCGTTCTGTTCTTTTCCCTGTATTAATTTTCAGGCAGTTGTCGATATATGACCTCAAAACACTGGGCACTGGTCGGTGGGGCGGTAGCGTGCCTATCCGCTTCCTTATCCTCCTCCTTCGCTTTTTCGGCCCCCTGGCTGGACCCCGGTGACAACCGAGCCCGCTTCGCCTTGCAAAAACTGGCGGACCGCGGCCACCTGAATCGCACAACGTCCACTTGGCCGCTGATGATGGGCACTGTCCACAGTGGCCTAAGCCGGGAAACCGGCAGCGATGCACCGGCCATTGGCAGCTCCCTGGCTTATCTCAAGTTCGAGGTGGACGAGCAGGGCCAAGAGGGCTGGCGGGCTGAATATGAGCTGGGCGCCACCAGTGAACCGACGTTTGTAAGAGGTTTTCAGGCCGGCCCTCGTGAAACGGCGGAAACCAGCCTTAATGTGCAATGGCAAGGCGAGTCCTGGGCCTTTGGCTTAAAGCCCGGCCTGGCAGCCAATCCCGAAGATGACGATACGTTGCGCCTGGATGGCTCCTACCTGGCTGCAACCGCCGGCAATTGGGTGTTTGGCGCCGGGGCCATAGACCGTTGGTGGGGGCCGGGCTGGCAAAGCAGCTTGATCTTCTCTAATAACGCCCGCCCCATGCCTGCGGTATGGCTGAACCGTAAAAACGCCAGCGAGCCGGATACCAGTTGGCTAAAATGGTTAGGTCCCTGGCAGTTCACCGCCTTCGCTGGCCAACTGGAAAGCGAACGTGCGGTTCCTGACGCCAAGATGATTGGCATGCGCCTGACCGTGAGGCCCATTGAAGGCCTGGATATCGGCTTTTCCAGGGCCATCATGTTCGGCGGTGAAGGCCGCCCGGAAGGCGCATCGACTATCTGGAATGCCTTGATCGGCCGCGACAATGGCCAACTGGAAGAGAACGATCCTGGAAACCAACTGGCCAGTATTGATGCCCGTTACGGTTTTTCCATTGGCGATCAAGCCATGGGTGTTTATGGCCAGATGATGGGGGAAGACGAAGCCGGTGCCTTCCCGGCCCGCAAATCCTGGCTGTTGGGCACGGACTGGACCACTCAATTGTTAGAGAGTGACCAGCAATGGTTTGTGGAATACATCAATACTCTGGCTGATGATTTTCTGGGTAATGCCATGCCTAATATTACATACGACCATTCACGTTACCGCAGTGGGTATCGTTACAAAGGCCGCAATGTAGCCTCAACGTTTGACGGTGACGCGGAAACCCTGACTTTGGGCGTATTCAATTTCTTCCCGGATGGCCGTAACCTCTCCGCCTCTTTAGGTTACCTTGATCTCAATAAAGACGGTGACAATCGGACGGTCATCACGGACAACGATATTTTCTTTAATGTGCCGAGCGGCGATCAGAAAGCGGCTGTGGTATCTCTGAGTTACGGCACACAATTTCTCAACGGCTGGCTGGACCTAACGGCACAGGCCACCGACAAAAAAATAGAATTCATCAGTGGCGAGAAAGACCAATGGTCTATCGGTGCTGCCTGGCGCTACCGCTTCTAATAACGGATTTGATTGATTGAACCTGACCAAAAGAATACTGATGTCACTGGCTCTAGTATTGCCGGTTACCGCCGCCGCCCAATCCATCAGCCAGTCGCAGATCGAACAGTTCAAGAGCATGCCCCGTGCTCAGCAGGAAGCATTGGCGCGCCAATATGGCGTGGATCTGGATTCCATTGCCGGCTCAGCGAGCCAACAAAACCAACGGCCGCAAAATGTGAATGTGGTAGAGCCGGTTGATGCCATCTCTGATGAAGAGAGGGAGCTTGTCCGGCAAAAGCAGGACAACGAAGAAGAACAGGATCGTAAGAATGGCGGCCTGAAGCCTTTCGGGTACGATCTGTTTGTTGGAAGCCCGACCACCTTTGCGCCGGTGACGGAAATTCCCATCCCCAACGACTACACGTTGGGCCCGGGTGACGTACTGCGGGTGCAACTCTGGGGCAAGGAAAACCAGCAACTGGAGCTGCCCATTTCCCGGGACGGTACCGTCAGCTTTCCGCAATCCGGCCCTCAAACCGTTGCGGGCCTGACGTTTGACCAGGCCAGGCAACAGATCAAGAATCGAGTTTCCGAGCAGTACATCGGTGTGCAGGCCAGCGTTTCCCTGGGTGAGCTGCGCAGTATGCGGGTGTTTGTGTTGGGGGAAGCAAGAAACGCAGGTTCCTACACCGTCAGTTCCCTCTCCACCATGACCAACGCCCTCTATGTGTCTGGTGGCATCAAGCGCACCGGTTCCCTGCGCAAAATTCAACACAAGCGTGACGGAAAGCTGGTCGGCGAACTGGACCTATACGACCTGTTACTGGCGGGAGACACCTCCGACGATAGCCGCCTGCAACCCGGTGACGTCATCTTTATCCCCCCCGTGGGAAACCGCGTAGGCATAGATGGAGAAGTATACCGCCCAGCGCTCTATGAACTGAAAAACAGCACTAACCTGCAGGCACTGGTGAACCTCGCTGGTGGTCTGACCCCCCAGGCCTACCCGCAACTGGTGCGTATCGAACGCAACAACGACGACTTCCTGCGCATCATCGCCGAGGCCAATCTCACCACGCCAAAAGGTAAGCGGGCAAAGGTCAAGCCCGGTGACCGTATAGAAGTCGCCTCCATCTCAGACATTACCGGCCAGTATGTCGAAGTAAAAGGTGCGGCAACGCGCCCCGGCCGCTACGCATGGGTGCCAGGTATGAGAGTCAGCTTCGTTATTCGTTCGCTGGATAGCGACCTGCTTCAGGAAGCCGATAAGCGCTATGCGGCGATCGTACGAACCGACCCGGAAACCGACACCGTCTCGGTCATCAACCTGCGCCTGCGGAAAGCCCTGGACAACCCCGGTGGTGAGAATGACATTCTTCTGCAGGAGAAAGACCGGTTCCTGATTTTTGCGGATGAAGGCAAGGTAAGCGCGAAAAGCCAGGACCAGAACGATACGATGGCTGAGCGCTTCGCTTCAAACAAAGACACAAATAACGTTAGTGGCACTGATAACAAAGAAGATAACGAAATGGACTACAGCCGGTTCAGCCGCGAGGCCTTATTTGCACCGGTGCTGCAAAGGCTGAAAGCCCAGGCTAGGCCTGGTGCGCCCCAACAAACTATCCGGGTGACGGGCCCTGTGCGTTATCCGGGGGAATACCCATTGCCAGCATCGAGACAAGTGGCGGACGCAATCTATGTGGCTGGTGGCCTGAAAGACTCAGCGTCACTCTACACCGCCGAGTTGGCCCGTTTCAGCGTTGACGAAGAGGGCACCGGCGAAACCAATGTCCAGAACCTGGACTTGAGGGCCGTCATGGCAAGCGACGTATCGGTATTGCTGAAAAGCAGGGACCGCCTGCTGATCAAATCCATACCTGAATTTGCCCAGGCTAAGACCATCGAGCTGGACGGAGAAGTACGTTACCCAGGCGAGTACACCATCCGTGACGGTGAGACCCTTCGCGAAGTGCTCCAGCGGGCGGGAGGCCTTACAGGCAACGCGTTCCCGAACGGGGCCATCTTCACCCGCGAAAAACTCCGCCACCTGGAAGCCCAGCGTCTTCGTGAAGCCGAAGAGCGGCTACAGAGTGACCTGGTGGGTGTGCAACTGGAAGGCAATGACTTCGGTGGCCAGAATGCAGAGCGCACAGAGCAGGTACAGAAGCTTTTGGAGGAAGTTCAGGATTCCAAACCTCTCGGCCGAATGGTCATCGATCTCGCTGCAGTCGTGGAAAATAGAGACTACCAGCCAATCCGCCTGCAGGATGGCGACACCCTCACCGTCCCTACCATTCCGCAAGCCGTCAGTGTGTTTGGCGAAGTCCAGTTCCCCACCAGCCACCTGCACACCGAAGGCCTAACCGTGGATGATTACCTGGAACGTAGTGGCGGCCCCACACGACAGGCGGATGAAGAAATGGTGTACGTAGTGAAGGCAGACGGTTCCGTAATATTGCCAGAGAAAAGCCGTTGGTTCGGAGGACGCAGTCAGCAGTTGGCACCGGGCGACACTATTATAGTGCCCATTGACGTGGACAGGCTGAATCAATTGGAGCTGTGGAGTAACGTGAGCCAGATTGTATATCAGATGGCGTTGGGTGCAGCGGCAGTGGGGAATCTGTAATGACCCGATACGAGCGTATACCGGAACCGCCTGAGGCAGGAACCTATCCGGACGATGAGATTGATCTCCGCGAGCTTTTTACGATCCTGTGGGCGGGTAAATGGATCATCCTCCTGAGTACCCTGCTTTTCGCTGTGGGCGGTGTTGTCTATGCTCTATACAAACAGGATGTCTACCAAGCCAATGCGCTGTTAGCACCCGCAGAAGGGGGTAGCGGAAGCCGCCTGAGCGGGCAGCTTGGCAGTCTGGCCAGCCTGGCGGGCGTCAGCATTGGCGAGGACAGTTCCAGCAATACGGTCATCGCCAAAGAGGTACTTCAATCAAGGGCGTTTCTGGCAGACTTCATTCGCCGCCACAAGCTTGAAGCGCCGCTTATGGCCTCAGAAGCATGGAATATGCGGCAAAAGGAATGGGTTTACGATCGTGAGATCTACAACCCTGAAACAGGGGAGTGGGGTACGGACGAAGACGGCGAAAGTTTGCAGCCAACCAACTGGGATCTTGTAAAAATCTTCAGGGAAAACCACCTCAACGTCAGCGAAAACAAAGACAACGGCATGGTAACCATTAGTGTTAAAGGTTTATCTCCGGTGGCTGCAAAGCAGTGGACCGAATGGCTGGTGAGAGATATTAACGAGCACATGCGGGCTCAGGATGTTGAAGAGGCAGAAGCGAGTATCAGTTACCTGGAAGCCAAGTTGAACGAAACGAATATCGCAGGTATGCAACAGGTTTTTTATCAGTTGATAGAAAGTGAAACACGGACGGTGATGTTGGCCAATGCGCAACGAGAATACGTATTCAAAACCGTAGACCCTGCTGTCGTCCCCCAAGAAAAAAGCGAGCCAAAGCGCGCACTCATAGTTGTCTTAGCCGTTATACTTGGCGGCATGCTTGGTATCTTCATCGTATTCGTCAGAGCCTTCATTAACTCCGGCAAATAGGAAAAAACCGAAGAAAAGAATAGCGACCGGTTCCGGTTTGGTATTCGTTGACCCTCTAATTGAAGACAATCCACCCGCAGATTATTCGGATATTCGTTCAAAGGACCAAAAATGCAGAAGAGATTCGCCCTCATCGGTGCCGCCGGCTATATAGCCCCCCGCCACATGAAAGCCATCAAAGACACCGACAACGAATTGGTTGCCGCCCTGGATCGAAATGACTCGGTTGGCATCATTGACAGCTTTTTCCCCGATGCGGACTTTTTCACCGAGTTTGAGCGTTTTGATCGCCATATTGACAAGCTCCACCGCGCTAACGGAGGACAGGCAGTAGATTTTATCTCCATCTGTTCACCTAATTATCTGCACGACAGCCATATGCGCTTTGCACTCCGTTCCGGTGCGGATGCGATCTGTGAAAAACCCCTGGTGTTGAATCCCTGGAACATCGACGGTCTTAAGGAGATAGAAAAAGACACTGGACAGAAGGTAAATACCATCCTCCAGCTCAGGGTGCATCCGTCAATCATTGAGCTCCGTGAAAAAGTTCAGCGTGAACAGAAAGCGACCAAGCATGAAGTCGATCTGACATACATCACCTCACGTGGCCACTGGTACATGCAGTCCTGGAAGGGTGATGAGAAGAAATCCGGTGGAATTGCAACCAATATCGGGGTGCACTTCTACGACATGCTGCACTTCATCTTTGGTGAACTTCAGGAAAACGTTGTTCACCATAGCAGCGACACCATGGCAGCAGGCTACCTTGAATACGAAAATGCCCGTGTTCGCTGGTTCTTGTCGGTAGACTACAAATATGTGCCCGAGAGCGCCAAAGCCCAGGGCCAAAGAACGTATCGCTCCATCACGGTTGATGGTGAAGAGCTGGAATTCTCAGGTGGCTTTGCCGATCTGCACACCCGCAGCTACGAAGAGATTCTGGCAGGTCGTGGCTATGGCCTGGAAGACAATCGCGTAGCCATCGAAACCGTTGCCAATATCCGCAACGCCGACCCGAAAGGCCTGAAGGGTAATTACCACCCCTTCCTCAATAACGATTAACCATCAGTCTTCCCCTCTCCCCGACGGGAGAGGGGGCGCGGAGAGGGAGCAAGCATCTTTATCTCCCAAGAAAGAGGAGCACCCATGCCCATTACTATCCACCCAAGTGCCATCGTAGACGAAGGCGCCAAAATCGGCGACGGCTCCCGAGTTTGGCACTTTGTACACGTTTGCGGCGGCGCCAGAGTCGGCAAAAACGTTTCCATGGGCCAAGGTGTATTCGTTGGTAACAAGGTCACCATTGGCGACAATTGCAAAATCCAGAATAACGTCTCTGTGTACGACAATGTCCATCTTGAAGAAGGCGTATTCTGTGGGCCAAGCATGGTGTTTACCAACGTTTACAACCCCCGCTCACTAATAGAGCGGAAAGATGAGTACCGGGACACCATCGTCAAGAAAGGCGCAACGCTGGGTGCCAACTGCACAATTGTTTGTGGTATCACCATTGGAGCCTATTCCTTCATCGGTGCTGGTGCCGTAGTGAATAAAGATGTACCCGCGTATGCGTTGTTGGTAGGCGTGCCCGCCCGGCAGATTGGCTGGATGAGCGAGTTTGGTGAGCAACTGGACTTGCCGGTTTCCGGAGATGGGGAGGCAGTTTGCGCCCATACCGGCACCAAGTACCTGCTTGGAAGCGGCCTGCTTACGAAAGCCTGATCCTCCCCGGTACGTTTATATTATTGTTATTTCAAAGGTTGATTCTGTATGCAGTTTGTAGATTTGGCAGCCCAGCAAGCAAGGATTAAGGACAGGATTGATGCCAACATCCAGAAAGTCCTGGCCCACGGCAAGTATATCCTTGGTCCGGAAGTGGCGGAACTTGAAGAAAAGCTCGCCCTATACTCCGGTGCCAAACATTGCATAACCGTAGCCAACGGCACAGACGCCCTGCAAATTGCCCAGATGGCTGTTGGCGTTGGCCATGGCGACGAAGTGATCGTCCCCGGCTTTAGCTATATAGCCACCGCCGAAACCCCCGCCGTGCTGGGCGCTAAACCCGTTTACGTAGATATAGATCCAAAAACCTACAACCTGAACCCGGAACTGCTTGAAGCTGCTATCACACCGCGCACTAAGGCTATTATCCCGGTCTCTCTTTACGGCCAATGTGCAGACTTCGACACCATTAACGCTATTGCCAAGAAACACGGTATCCCGGTGATTGAAGACGGTGCTCAAAGTTTCGGTGCTAGCTACAAGGGCAAGAAATCTTGCAACCTGACCACCATTGGCTGCACCAGCTTCTTCCCGAGCAAGCCTCTGGGGTGCTACGGCGACGGTGGAGCGATTTTCACCAACGATGATCAGTTAGCCATCGTATTGCGCCAGATCGCCCGTCATGGCCAGGATAAGCGTTATCACCACATTCGCGTAGGCGTAAACAGTCGTCTGGATACCCTGCAAGCCGCGATTCTCCTGCCGAAATTGGAATTGTTGGATGAAGAAATCCAACTCCGCAACCAGGTGGCAGAAAATTATTATCGCTTTCTGCAAGAAGCGGGTATCGATACCACGCCTTTCGTGGATGAGCACAACGTGTCTGCGTGGGCGCAATACACGATCCAAGTTGAGGGGCGAGAAGCTCTCCAGCAGCGGCTGACTGAGCAGGGCATCCCGACAGCCGTACATTATCCAATACCGTTGAATCATCAGCCAGCGGTACGAGATCGAGACGTTGAACTCCTAATTGGTGATAGTGCTTCGGATAGAGTGGTGTCTTTGCCAATGCATGCCTATCTCAACACAGGTTCCATTAAACAGATTGTCCAAGCAATCTCCGCAGTATAGAGTGGCATCTTATACTCGTGTCTAATAATCTGAAGAACCGTATTCATCGCCTCTTACCAAAAAATAATTTTGCCCGCGGCGTAAGCGTTTTAGTCGGCGGTACAGCAGGTGCTCAGCTTGTGGTACTGCTAGCAGCCCCATTGCTGACCAGATTATACAGCCCCGAGGACTTCGGCATCCTAGCTGTGTATGTCGGCATTTTATCGCTACTGTCAGTGATCGCAAGCTTCAAATATGAGCTCGCAATACCATTGCCTGAACATGAAAATGAAGTTGTAGCTGTAACGCTTTTGTCGTTTTTTCTCGTTTTGGTGATAGCTACGTTGTCCGGCTTACTGGTAATTTTTGCGGGGGAAAGTTTAGCTGAGTTGCTGAAGGTACCCGCGTTGGCAGATTACCTTTGGCTACTTCCGATAGGAATTTTATTTACTGGTTCATATCAAATATTAACCTATTGGGCTGTACGACTTAAAAAGTTTCCTGTTTTAGCTAAAACTAAACTTTGGCAGCAGTTAATAACCGCAGCTGTACAAATCGCTACATTCAAAGTGGGCAGCGTCGGTTTGCTGCTAGGGCAAGTTTCTGGTCAGGCTATGGGCGTGTCGACGCTGGCTAAGCAAGTAGTTTTTCGGGAGAGCTGGAAGAAATTGCCGTTCGCGAAAATAAAGTACGTTGCTTGGAGATATCGGAATTTCCCTTTCTTCTCCACGTGGGGTGGATTGCTAAACGCGGCGGGTACTCAGGTGCCTCCCATACTATTTGCATCATTGTTTGGGGCGTCCTCCGCCGGCTTCTACGCCTTGGCACATCGTATTATCGCCCTTCCAATGGTGGTGCTGGGCCAAGCTATAGGGCAGGTTTTTCTATCCAACGCTGCAATTGATTACCGAGCAGGTAAACTACCTCCGCTTGTGGTGTCCGCCCACCGGGTGCTAATCAAAATTATTCTACCCCCTGTGTTGTTTTTGATTCTATTCGGTCCCGAGTCTTTTAGCATAATTTTCGGCAAGCAGTGGGTGAAATCCGGCGAACTAGCATCTTGGCTGGCGCTGTGGATGTTAGTTGCGTTTTCAACATCGCCACTAAGCTCAATATTCACCGTAGTTGAGAGACAGGCTCTGGGCATGTTTATGCAGGCAGTCCTCTTTTTGGTGCGAGTTCTTGGAATTTCTGTAGGTGTTTATTATCAAGATTTTATGTTGGGGGTTATCTGGTTTTCAATATTAAATGTATTTGGGTATTTGGTATATCAAGTCGTCGCTTTTAAATCTATAGGGTTAGAAATAACTGATGTGTTAGCGGGTTATATTTTTGCGCTTCCGGTTGTGTTTTTAGTATTATTTATTGAGAAGCAGTATTCTATACCTTGGTCGGGTCATTTTTTCGTAGTCGGCGTGATTTTTTCAATTTTCTACTATTATAAAATTATGGTGAGCTTTAATAATGATTAGGCGAGTGTTGTCAAAGCTTGGTGGGGAGGGGTTTGGTAATAAAGAATTTTCATTATTGCTGCTTTTTAAATGTTTTTTTGTTCAAAAGGTTATTGGCATAAATAGGAAAGTGTCGTGGCCTGTGCACTGGACCTCCAAAGTCAGCTCCCCTTCAAAAGTAATAATAGGAACTCGATGCCCCGGATTAAGTATGGGGTGCCATATCGATGCAAGAAACGGAATTGAATTTGGAAGTAATGTGTGGGTTGGTCCAAGAGTTTCGATAATTTCGATGAATCACGATATAAATGATTATAGAAGGTATATAAAGTGTAAACCTATAGTTATTGGAGATAACTGTTGGTTGGCAACTAATTCAGTAATTCTGCCTGAAGTAGAGTTGGGGGCGCACACGGTTGTTGCTGCAGGAACAGTAGTAAATCGATCCTTTAAAGATGGGAACCAAGTTTTGGCCGGGGTGCCAGCCCGGGTAGTTAAAAAACTAGATGAATACGAGGGTGGGGCGTGAGTTTTTTTCGTAGAGCCATCAACTTCGCTGGCAGAACATTGATGTCATCATTAGCTCGAATGACTCGTATCATAAATTGTGTCTTACCCACTCACAACGGTATATCTGCAAAGCCTCCCATCTTCATCATTGGCGCGCCCAGAACTGGTTCAACGATTCTCTATCAGGCACTAACAAACGCTTACAACCTAGCCTACATAGACAACACTGCTTGTACGTGGCACCACAATTTGCGCTTTGGCATGTGGTTGAGCAATAAAAAATATCGTGACTCCCCACATAATAACTTCGTGGCTGATCATGGTAGTACTCAAAGTTTTGGTGGCCATGCGCCTAGCGAATGTGGTGGGTTCTGGTATCGCTGGCTTCCAAAAAGCAGGCACTTTGTGGATCATCAGGATATTACAGAACAGATGGTCGATGGTATCCGAGCTGAAATTCTAGGAGTTTCTGCTTTCCTCAACAAACCACTGCTTTTTAAGAATCTCAATGCAGGGCAACGTTTAAGGCTTCTAAGCCGGGCTTTCCCTGATGCGAAAATTATCTTCATTCGCCGGGATCCCCGTTTTGTTATTCGCTCTATTCTGAAGGCGCGAAGAAAGGCAGGCGCTCGAGAGAATGACTGGTGGAGTATCATGCCACCAAATGTTGATGAACTGAGAAGTCTGCCCGAAACAAAAATGTGTGCTGCTCAGGTTTACTTCCTTGACAGGCAGATAGAAGAAGATCTATCGCTGTTTCCCGCAGAAAATGTAAAGGAAATAGACTTTCAGGACTTGAGCGCGCCATTGATCCGAGGTCTGGCCGAATGGATTGGTGTCCTTCCTCGGCCCGAGGGCGTGATGCCTGATTTTAAGCAGGATTTGATCGATAACTTTAGCCGCAGCGAGCTGGAAGACCTCAACTGCATTGCCTCGCAATACCCGTTTAGAAAGGATCTTTTCATTTGAAGGACTTGTACCGCACTCTTTGTAACTCCGAACCGTCTATCCCCCTCTTTTCCCAAGCGTGGTGGCTGGATGCTGTGGCTGGGGACAATTGGGAGGTTGCCCTTGTCGAAAAGGGTGGGGAAGTCATTGCGTCCATGCCCTACGTCACCTCGAAAAAGTATGGTTTCAAACTAATTTCCCAACCTGCGCTGACTCAGACACAGGGGCCATGGCTGAGGCGGACCAATGCAAAATACGCCAAGCGTCTCTCCCGGGAAAAAGACCTGATGGAGGCTCTGATTGGTCAGCTGCCGGAATATGATCACTTCGCACAGAACTGGGATTACTTGCAGACGAACTGGCTACCGTTTTACTGGAAGGGGTTTTCTCAAACGACCCGATATACATACCGAATTGAACACCTTGATAATAGCGATGAAATCTGGGCAGGTTTGCAACAAAATGTTCGAACGGATATAAAAAAAGCAGCTAATCGGGAAAACTTAAAAATCCGCGATGATCTGCCGATATCGGATTTTTATGCCCTCAACATGATGGTTTTCCAGCGACAGGGGAAAAGTATCCCGTACAGCGACGCGTTTGTTGAGCGGATTGATAAAGCGGCAGCAGCCCAGGGATGCCGGAAGATATTCATCGCTGAGGATGATCAAGGAAGGCACCATGCGGCCGTATATCTGGTGTGGGATGGAAATAGCGCTTATTACCTGATGGGTGGTAGCAACCCGGAACTTCGCAATAGTGGGGCCACCAGTCTTTGCATGTGGGAAGCCATCAAATTTGCCTCCACGGTAACCGATGCCTTCGACTTCGAAGGTTCAATGCTGGAGCCAGTGGAGCGGTTTTTTAGGTCGTTCGGTGCGGTGCAAACCCCGTACCACAGTGTTAGTCACACTCCGTCTAAATTGCTGCAAGCTGCAAGCACAATTAGAACTTTTCTCAAGTAGCTCTGCCCGGGCCTGTTGTTCGTTAAATCGGTATCTCAAAATAATGTTTACAGATAGTGAGCTGCGTTGGTTGGAAGTCGTTTTTCTTGAACGCTTCGGCCATCCATTCGAGATCAGTGAGTCAGAAGGCTCGTTGATAATGTTGCTTCGAGGTAGCGAAGGCAGAGTTGTGTTTGACACGCTTGACCCTGTCTTTCATCAATCACGATCGGACTTTCCCTGTAACCACTGGGATGCAAAGTCGGAAGGCTATATAGCCCCAGTGAAAGCATACCTCCCTGCGCCTGGTTCTGTGGAACCTGTATTGCCATTAATCAGCTGTCGGGGCAGGGATGTATTCGTTCACTACGATATTCCCGGCTTGGTTTACTGGATGCTCACTCGCCTGGAAGAAATTGGGCGCAAAGACCTCGATGATCACTCCCGATTTCCGGCTAATTCCTCTCACGCATTCAAGCATGGCTATCTTGAGCGCCCAATAGTTGATGAGTGGTTGTGTATTCTTGGACAGGTCATTAAGCGTGTGTGGCCCCAGATAGTCCTAAAAAAGCATACATTTGAGATGAAAGTGTCCCACGATGTAGACGGCCCAGCCAGGTACGCCTTTCAGCGTGTGGGCGGCCTGATTCGAACTATGGGTGGTGACTTGATCCGCCGAAAGGATGTCAAGTCTGCTTTCATGGGGCCTTGGGTTTGGCTGAATAGTCGGCGGGAGATTCATCCCCGGGACCCTGCTAACACCTTCGATTGGTTGATGGAGCAGTCGGAGAAGCATGGATTGACCAGTGCATTCTATTTTATCTGTGGTCGCACAGACTCCGCTAAAGATGCGCTGTACGATCCAGAGATGCCTCAAATACGAGAGTTGATGAAGAAGCTTCACCAAAGGGGGCATGAGATTGGACTCCATCCAAGTTACAACACATACCAGGCTCCAGAACTAATCTCTCAGGAGGCTAACCGCTTACGGAAAGTCTGTCGGGAGGAAGGTATCGACCAAGATGAATGGGGCGGACGTATGCATTTTTTACGCTGGGACCAAGCGGTGACCCTGAAAGCGTGGGACGACGCCCGGATGAGTTACGACAGCACGCTCAGTTATGCCGATAGGCCTGGTTTCAGATGTGGGACCTGTTACGAATACCCTGCATTTGATGTCATCAACGGGGAATTTTTAGGCCTTCGGATTCGACCTTTGATAGCTATGGATTGCACCGTTATTGCTGATCGGTATCTAGCTCTTGGCTCAACAGAGCGTGCTTATAAAAAATTTAGCGAGCTGAAGGAACGATGCCAAGAGGTCGGTGGAGTGTTTACGCTGCTGTGGCACAATTCGTACTTCAGTTGTGACAAGGACTTTGAAATATACCGCCGGTTGGTGAGTAGCTCCTGATTTATAGGAATATTTATGAAAGTAATGACGATAGTTGGCGCCCGCCCTCAATTTGTGAAAGCTGCAGTGGTGTCCAGAGCTTTCAATGAGCATCGTGAAGATATAACTGAGATAATAGTGCACACCGGGCAACATTATGATGAAAATATGTCCGAAGTCTTCTTTGATGAACTGGAAATACCAAAGCCTCACATTAACTTGGGAATAGGTGGTGGAAGCCACGGTCAAAATACTGGAAGAATGCTGGAGAAGCTTGAGGCAGCGATGCTAGACGTAAAGCCAGACTGGATATTGGTCTACGGCGATACAGACTCTACTCTGGCGGCGGCATTGGCTGCTACAAAAATCCATATTCCAGTTGCACATATCGAAGCAGGCCTCCGTTCATTTAACAGACAGATGCCTGAAGAGATTAATCGGATATTAACTGACCATATTTCCTCTCTATTATTTGCGCCGACTAGGGCAGGTAGAAATAATTTAATCAGCGAAGGTATCGAGGAGGCTAAAATTTACCTTAGCGGTGACGTTATGTACGACGCCGCTATGTTTTATAAGGAGCGCGCCAGAAAACCCGTTTTGAAGAACGGTCTGGTGCTTAATCCGAATGAGTTCGTGTTATGTACAATACATAGGGCCGAAAATACTGATAGTCATGAGCGTATGAACGGTATCATGAAGGGGTTAGAGGATAGCGGCCTGAAGATCATATTGCCGTTACACCCGAGAACAAGAAAAAAAATAGACGAAATTGGATTAAAGATACCTGCTAACGTTTACGCTATCGACCCCGTGGGATACTTAGAGATGGTTTGGCTTGAGGCAAACTGCAGGGCAGTGGCGACAGATTCAGGTGGCGTGCAAAAAGAAGCCTATTTTCACGGAAAGCCATGCGTGACTTTGCGAGACGAGACTGAATGGGTTGAGTTAATAGAAGTTGGTGCGAACTGTGTTGTAGGCGCCGATCCAGAACTAATCGCCAATCAGTTAAGTGCTTCCCAATATAGTGAGTACACCGAGGGGCTATACGGGAATGCTTCTAGCGGCTTGGAAATCGCCCGCATAATACAATGAGGTAGCGGTAAAAAATGAAGGTATTACACGCAGCTGCTCTACTTCGGCCACCTGCCGGCATTATTAATCAGATGCGTTGGGAGCAGGTCGCAGCTGACGAATTGGGATTGGATTGGACAAGCAAGGTGTTTTGCCCGGAAAAATGGACTGAACCGGAGGGAGTGATTCATGCTTCAAAAACGGTTCACGCCAATCAGTCAAATAACAGTCTTAAAAAACTACGAGACTGGATTCGGTTGCGGAGAGAGTACCATCTATGGTTGAAGGCCCAAGAAAAATATATTGATGTTTTTGTACTGAGGTATTACGTCCATGATCCATTCCAATATGAATTTGTAAAAAACTGCAAGAAGCCAGTTTTTTTTGTACACCATACTCTAGAAGGTCCAGAACTTGCTGGATCTGGTAGCATGAGTGGTTTGGCACGCTCAGCTTTCGAAAAAGCCTTGGGCGGCCCCACAATTTCTGAGAGTACCGGAATAATAGGCGTTACCGATGAGATTATCGAATACGAGAGTAAACGTTCTAATGGTAAAGATAAAAAGGTTATTCTTTATCCCAACGGAATAATCATGAATAATCCGCCAGTAGAGGATAAAAGAGGAGAAATTCCTGAGTTTTTGTTTGTGGCTGGTCATTTTTCCCCTTGGCATGGGTTGGATCTCCTATTAAACGATATGAGATCGAATAATAAGAATTTTTTATTGCATTTAGTTGGTGGACTGTCTGAATCAGATAGAAGGTTGGCGGAGAATGATCACCGAGTTGTGCTGCATGGAATGAAAACTCATTCTGAAATATGCGAGATCGCCACTACTTGTTGGGCAGGGCTATCTTCCTTTGCGCTACATCGAAACAATATGCGTCAGGCTTGTACGTTAAAGGTAAGAGAATATTTAATGATGGGGCTGCCTGTGCTTTCAGGTTATGAAGATGTATTTCCAAGAGATATGAGGTATTACCGTAAGATTAACCCATCTGTGGAAGACCTATTGCAGTCTTCAAGTGAAAGTATAAATTATTCCAGGCTTGAGGTTCGAGAATGCTCACGTAAGCAGATTGATAAGGTAACCCTTTTAAAAACGTTAAATGATTCCCTGTTGGAAGTCATGAGAGGTGACATCTGTTAGCCGTGAGGACGTTTTTAACGATAGCGTTGATTTGTTTTTCATTTTTCACTTACGAATCATTCTGGACTTATTTTTTTGGCACCTATAGCCCCATAGCGGAATATACTTTGGCTATAGGCGTAGTCTTAATGTTCTTGGTCTATAATGGGTCGATTAAATTTAGAATAGGACGCGATAGCTATCTTATACTTTGGTTTTTGTTTTTCTTTTTGGTGTACTGTGTAAGTTTGTCAATGTTTCGGCCTGTTTCACGGGTTGACCTATTTTCCTTTGTGGTGATTACACAATTCACACTGATTATGATGGCACTTTCGATAATGCAGAGAGGGGTGCTTGGCGAAAGACATCAGTTGTCTCTCCCTGGTTTTAGTGGCAGCGGGATCCTGTTATCCATAATGGCAACGTCCATCTGTTTGTTAGCTTATTTTGTAAATCAACTAGGTGGCTCGGCTCATAGTATTTTCAATCAAAATTGGGTAGTTATAGGAAGTTTTTCATTTTTGATTTTATGTATGGTTGATTATGTTGGCAAAGGCAATAGGGTGCCAAGAATGGGTTTTCTTCTCCCCGTGCTTTCAATCACTATTTCTGCATTTTTACTTGGGTCCTTGGGTGGCACGCTAGCAGGTTTTGTTCTGCTTGTTATAGTTATTTTCAGGATTATGTCAGGATCAATTATGATTCTTTCTGTTCTTATCCCTCTTGTTTCTTTGGTGCTGTTGTCCACCGTTTTTCAATTTAGCTTTTCCAGTATTAATGGGTTGATTGCTGGATTTATAAGCGCCCCTGTCGAAATTGATTATAGTAGTGGAAGGTTTGCTTCTTGGGATTTTGTGTTGGAGAAGTTCTCACAAGATCCGATGTTTATGATTTTTGGCGGAGGCGTTGATAACGCATCTAACTTGTATTTCAGTAACGAAGGTGTGACCGCTTCTGGTCATAATTTTTGGATAGAGACACTTTTTCGAGTTGGTGTGCTTGGGGTTTTAATAAATATACTGCCATACATAATTATGTATTATTTAATGAGCCATCATCGAGTCCGTTCTGACTATAAGAAAGCATTTGTAGTGGTTTTTGTGTTCATGATTACGTTGGGCGTGTTTTATGACATTGGTGGATTTACGCATCTTCCAGGGACTTTTTTTTACAAAGGAATGCTGGTTCTTATTTTTGCTGTTTCGGTGTCAGAAGTTAAGAAAAAATTTAGATATTATCCGGCGAAATAAGCCTGATATAACGAGGAGTTAGTTTGAGAATTGCTCTAGTAGGTACGGTATCTTCTTCAATTTTTGGTTTCCGAAAGATGTTGATTCAGTCGCTCGTCTCACAAGGGCACGACGTCTATGTGTTTACCACGGACTTGACAGCAGAGTTGAAGAGAAAAGCGGAGCAGGAGTTGGGGGTAAAAGCGAGATCGTATAGCCTTGCCAGGACTGGAATGAATCCGATTTCTGATCTTTGTGCAATGGTCTCTCTTTCTCGGGAGTTCGGAAAGCTTAAATTAGACCTTGTATTTTGCTATTTTTCAAAGCCGGTTATTTTTGGTTCTCTCGCTGCAAAGCTTGCCGGTGTTAGTCGTTGCTATGGGATGCTGGAAGGCCTTGGTTATTACTTTACTGAAGAGCCTGGCGGTGACGGGCTTAAGAAAAAGCTGATTCGTGGTGTTCAGGTTAGTCTTTTTAGGTTGGTTGCACCATTTTTGAATGGTCTGATTGTGCTCAATCCAGATGATAAAGATGATTTGGTTAATAAGTACCGTATTAAGGCTGACAGTATTTTTGTCCTTGGTGGTATTGGTCTTTGTTTGAATGAATATCCGTATAGCCCTCCTCCAACTACACTTCCTACCTTTGTTTTCGTTGGTAGGCTTTTGGCTGAGAAAGGTATAAATCAGTTCCTAGGGGCGGCAGAAGTACTAGAAAAAAGATATAAAAATGTGAACTTTCATGTGATCGGCGGATTAGATGAAGGGAATCCAGGAAGTGTAGATGTAGAGTATTTATCTGAACTTCATGATAAGGGAGTTATCTTCTACTCAGGCCCGGTATCGGATGTTCCGCTACGGCTTAAGGCCAGTAGTGTTTTTGTGCTTCCTTCCTATTATCGAGAGGGCGTTCCACGAAGCATTCAAGAGGCTATGTCAGTTGGAAGACCTATAATCACCACTGATTCGCCCGGTTGTCGAGAAACTGTTATAGATGGTGTTAATGGTTTTCTAATCCCTCCCCATGATTTAGGTGGGCTGATTCTAGCGATGGAATATTTTATCAATTCACCAGAGTGCATATCTTCTATGGGAGTAGAATCCCGAAAAATGGCAGAGGAACGCTTTAATGCGATCGAGGTTAACGAAAGATTGATTAGGTTTTTGGATTTAAAGTAGTTTTTGACTATTTATTGGTTATTTATTTTGTCGTCTTCATTAAAAATTCTATTTCTGGATTAAGGCTGGAATGTGATAAAACGGATATTCGATTTAGTTGCGTCGGCATTGTTATTAGTATTTATTAGTCTTGTGGTCTTGATTGTTGGGGCCGCCGTTCGCTGTGTACTTGGGGCGCCTATATTTTTTTATCAAGAGCGCCCGGGCTTGCATGGGAAGGCGTTTAAGATGATCAAGTTCCGTACCATGCTGGATTCAGTTGATAATCATGGTTTGCCCCTGCCTGATGACCAGCGAATGACAAAGCTTGGTTTCTTCTTGAGAAAAACTAGCCTTGATGAACTCCCTGAGCTCTGGAATGTGCTGAAAGGTGATATGAGCCTGGTGGGCCCCAGGCCTCTATTGATGGAATATCTGCCACTTTATTCGGAGGAACAATACCGCCGACACGAGGTGCGTCCTGGGATAACTGGTTGGGCTCAGATAAATGGTCGGAACGCGATTTCCTGGGAAGATAAGTTCAAGCTCGATGTATGGTACGTAGACAATCGCTCGTTCTGGCTGGATATAAAAATTCTGTTTCTCACGGTAAAAAAGGTTTTGGTTCGTGATGGCATTACTGGTGGGGGCGAAGCGACTATGTCGAGATTTACCGGGAACTCAGACAAATGAATTGCCTCGCTATCTTGGGCGCAAGTGGCCATGGAAAAGTTATCGCAGATGCAGCAGAGCAAAGTGGTTGGAATGGCATCTTTTTTTTCGACGATGCCAGGCCTGGGCTGACTTCAGACAGTCGCTGGTCTGTGGTTGGGAGTAGTGCGGAACTCCTGGCCAATCTGGAAAAGTATGATGGCGTTGTGGTGGGTATTGGTGCCAACCATATTCGCCGCCAGAAACTTCAGGAACTCAGCGCCGCCGGCGCCAACATTGTTTCTATCATTCATCCTTCTGCGGTCGTCAGTCCGTGTGCAAGGCTCGGAGTGGGATCCGTTGTCTTCGCGAATTCAGCGATCAATGCTGACGCGGTCATTGGGCCAGGAGCTATTATTAACACTGGAGCTGTTATCGAGCACGACTGTCGCTTGGGCGAGTGTGCACACGTTAGCCCCAATGCCACGTTGGCGGGTGGAGTGGTGATTGGCCGGCTAGTGTGGGTAGGCGCTAATGCCTGCGTCAAGCAACAAGTCTCCATCGGTGATGAAGCAGTCGTAGGGATGGGAAGTGTTGTCCTCCAGCACGTAATCGCCGGCCAGATTGTAGTGGGTAATCCTGCCAAGCCTCTGTAGTTTTAGTAGTTCTTGTAGATTTAAAAGGCGTCTTAATGCTTAACACATCATTTTCTCCCTGGCCGTCCTATACACAGGAAGAGGCCGACGCGACCTCCCAAGTACTGCTCTCCAATCGAGTCAATTACTGGACAGGTCAGGAATGCCGTGAGTTCGAGCGTGAATTCGCCGAATTTTCTGGAACTGATTATGCCGTGGCCGTTGCCAACGGCACGGTTGCTTTGGATCTTGCCCTGAAGGCGCTGGGTATTGGCGCTGGTGATGAAGTAATTGTCACTTCCCGAACCTTCCTGGCCTCGGTAACGTGTATTGTTAACGCGGGCGCTTGGCCTGTGTTTGCGGATGTGGATGCGGATTCCCAAGGGATGTCGGCTGAGACGATTGCACCGCTGATTAGTGAAAGGACCAAGGCGATTATTGCGGTGCACCTCGGGGGCTGGCCTTGCGACATGGATGGCTTGAATGAACTGGCGTGTCGCCATGGGTTATCGGTGGTTGAGGATTGCGCCCAGGCCCATGGTGCGACCTATAAGGGCAAACCGGTTGGGTCTCTGGGGGATGTGGCGGCTTGGTCCTTCTGCCAGGACAAGATTATGACTACTGGCGGTGAGGGCGGCATGGTGACCACCAATGATCGGGAACTGTGGTCACGCATGTGGTCCTACAAGGATCATGGTAAAAGCTGGGAAGCTGTCTACGAGCGCGAGCACCCGCCAGGCTTTCGCTGGTTGCATGAGAGTTTTGGCACCAACTGGCGTATGACTGAGATGCAGGCCACCATTGGCCGAATTCAGTTGCGGCGTATGCCGAGCTGGACCGAACGTCGCCGGACCAACTGTGAGGCTATCTGGAGGACAGCCAGGGAGTGCCAAGGATTGCGTGTGCCGCATGTTCCGGAATATATAGGCCATGGCGGCTACAAATGCTATGTTTTTGTGGAGCCTTCCACCCTTAAGTCGGGATGGGACAGGGACAGGATAATGTCAGAGATTGTCAGCGCTGGCGTGCCCTGTTTTTCCGGCTCCTGTTCGGAAGTGTATTTTGAGAAAGCCATACAGGACGCAGGTATGGCCCCGGCAAAGCGTTTGCCGGTGGCCAAGGAGCTGGGTGAAACCAGCCTGATGTTTCTAGTGCATCCAACGCTGACTGCCGATGAAATCAAACTCACGTGCGAGGCTCTAGCGCGAGTAATGAAGGAGGCAACCGCTTGAACAGGGAAAAGCTGGCAAAGCGTGGAAGCAACAACCGGGTAGTCTCTGCGTTCCTTAATCTCCCCAGGTTTCAAAAACGGGTTGTTTCCGTATTGTCGGATGCGTTCTTCCTGTTCTTCGCGATCTGGGCTGCGTTTGCCCTGCGCCTGGAGCAGCACCTTTGGTTGCCTACCCGGGACCAACTGACGATTGCGGCCATTACAGTGGTGTTTACCATCGCCGTCTTTATCCGCCTGGGGCTTTACAGGGCGGTCATCCGTTATTTGGGTGACAGAGCGTTCATCACCATTATCTACGGGGTTATTGCCTCCAGCGTCACCCTGATTACCCTGGGTTACCTGTTGCAGGTGTTTGTGCCCCGTTCCGTGCCCATCATTTATGGCGCCCTGGCTTTCCTGTTTGTAAGCGGCACCCGTTTGGGCGTACGGATGATCGTGAACCACCCCAAGCAAATGGCCAAAGAGGCCGTTGCCATCGTTGGCGCCGGCGAAACCGGTATGCAGCTGGCGTCCGCCCTGGAGCAAGGTACGGAGTACCGGCCGGTGGCTTTTGTCACGTTTGATCGGGCCAACCACAAGTCGATGGTCAATGGCCTGCCTGTGGTCAGCATCATTCACATTGCCAAGTACATGTCCCGGCACAGGGTCCAGCGGATTCTGTTGGCGTTGGATGAAAATACGCAGGTCGATCGCAAGAAGCTGCTGAAACAGCTGGAGCCACTGTCGATACCAGTGCAGACCGTTCCCTCTATGTCGGAACTGGTAGCCGGTCAGGCGCGAATTAACGACATCCGGGATCTGGAAATCGAGGATCTGCTAGGCCGTGATCCGGTTCGCCCGGATTCGGCTGTGGTTGCAAAGAGTTTGTATCAGAAATCTGTGATGGTGACCGGTGCGGGCGGCTCAATCGGTTCCGAGCTGTGCCGCCAGATTATTCGCCATCGTCCTCGCGCACTGGTCTTGTTCGAGCAGTCGGAATTCTCCTTGTACGCCATTGAGCGGGAATTGAGCTCCATTAATCGGGTTGAGGGGCTTGGCGTAGAGCTGCATCCGTTGCTTGGCAATATCTGCCATCGTCGCCGTTGCGAGTCTGCTATGAGGGCGTTTGGCGTGCAGACGGTATACCACGCTGCTGCCTATAAACACGTGCCGCTGGTAGAGCACAATGTGATCGAGGGTGTGCAGAACAACGTGTTCGGTACCTGGCACACGGCAGAAGCCGCTATTGCGGCAGGCGTTGAGCGTTTTGTATTGATTTCCACGGACAAGGCGGTTCGCCCCACCAACGTGATGGGAGCCAGCAAGCGGCTGGCGGAACTGGTGCTGCAGGCGTTGGCTCAGCGGCAGCAGAAGACGGTGTTCTCCATGGTGCGGTTTGGGAATGTGCTCGGTTCTTCCGGTTCCGTAGTGCCGCTATTCCGGGATCAGATTCGCGATGGTGGCCCGGTTACGGTCACCCACCCGGATATTATCCGTTACTTTATGACCATTCCCGAAGCCAGCCAACTGGTCTTGCAGGCCGGTAGTATTGGCCTGGGTGGCGAGGTGTTTGTACTGGATATGGGCGAGCCAGTGAAAATTGCGGACCTGGCCCGCAAGATGATTCACCTAATGGGGCTGGAAGAGAGAACGGAAAACAATCCCGCGGGTGATGTTGAAGTGACTTTTACCGGCCTTCGCCCGGGAGAGAAGTTGTACGAAGAACTGTTGATTGGTGACGACCCGCAGGGTACCTCGCACCCAAGAATCATGATGGCGCGGGAAGTCTCTTTGAACTGGGAGCAGGTTGAAGAATTCCTCAGCCAGTTGCAGCGGGCCAGCCAATCCTTTGATTGCGGAGCAATTATAGAAGTGCTGAAGAACGCCAAAACAGGGTATGCGCCCAATGGCAACCTGGAGGATCTGGTGTGGTGCAATGGGCAGTCTGATTTGGTGGCTGCAGACAGCCAGGACGAGAAAGTGCATCGGTTGTCGGTGTAGAAAAATAGAAATTTCAAAAGCAAGGTTGCTGTCTCATGTCTGAGAATATCATCTGGCATCATCAAAAAGTCACCCGCGCGGACCGGGCCTCCATCAAGAACCAGAGCCCGTGCCTGTTATGGTTTACCGGGTTGAGTGGTTCCGGTAAGTCTACGATCGCGAACGCACTAGATGTAGCGCTGTTTGAGCGTGGCTATCACACCTTCCTGTTGGATGGCGACAATGTGCGCCACGGCTTGAACAAGGATCTCGGATTTTCCGATGAGGGTCGTGTTGAGAATATCCGCCGTATTGGTGAAGTCAGTAAGCTGTTTACGGATGCCGGGGTGATTGTGCTTAGTGCGTTTATTTCTCCTTTTACCACGGACAGACGCTTGGTACGCAACCTGTTCCCGGCGGGTGAGTTCATCGAAGTGTTTATGGATACGCCTCTCCAGACCTGTGAAGAGAGGGACCCAAAAGGCCTCTATGAGAAGGCCCGGGCCGGTAAGATCAAGCACTTTACGGGTATAGACTCCCCCTATGAGGCCCCCGAACGGCCGGAAGTGCGCCTGGATACGTCGCAGATGTCGGTGGATGATTGTGTGAATCGGCTGATTAGCTATCTGCTTGATCGACAGCTGATTTTCACGCCGTCGCAAGCGACCGGAGCATAAGCGCCTATGGCGTGGGAAGCCATTGTTACCCTGCTGACACTGTTCTCGGTTCTTGCAGCGCTGGTGATTACACGGGTATCTGCAGATCTGGTGTTGATGTCGGCCCTGGCGTTCCTGCTGATTACGGGCATCCTCGGGCCGGCTGATGCGTTGGCAGGGTTTGCCAACCCCGGCGTGATTACCATCGCGACGCTTTACGTGGTGGCTGCCGGCCTGAAAGAAACCGGGGCCGTCCAGTGGATTGCCCGTCTGTTGCTCGGGCATCCGAAGACCGAAAAAGGTGCGCAGCTACGTATGCTGGCGCCCACCGGTATTCTCAGCGGTTTCATGAATAATACGGCCGTTGTTGCCATGTTCATCCCCGCCATCCAGGACTGGGCCCAGCGCTTGGGTATTCCATCCTCCCGCCTTCTCTTACCCTTGAGCTACGCCGCTATTCTGGGCGGTACTTGCACGCTGGTTGGTACCAGTACCAACCTGGTGGTGGACGGTATGCTACAAGCGCGCCTGGGGATAAATCTGGGGTTGTTTGAATTGGCCTGGGTTGGCGTGCCCCTGTTGTTGGTGGGCGGTTGCTACCTGGTATTGGTGGCCTCCCGGATACTGCCGGACCGGGGTGGCATGCGGGAGGAACTGGAGCAGGTTCGGGAGTACGGCGTAGAGGTGGAAGTGGATGGCAATGGCCCGTTGGTGGGCAAAACCGTGGCTCAGGCCGGTTTACGGGCGCTCAATTATGGCTACCTGACGGAGATCGACCGGGGAGGCCGGCTGATTACGGCGGTAGAGCCAGACCGCATGCTGCAACCAGAGGATAAGTTGTATTTTGTGGGCGCGCCGGAGTGCGCCAGCGAGCTTCGACGGATTCAAGGTCTGAAGCCTGCCCATGCCAGTATCCAGAAACTGGACTTGGCCAATCATCAGCGCTGTTTGGTGGAGGTGGTGTTGGGGCAGGAATTCACGGCACTTGGGAAGACGGTGCGGGAGAGCCGTTTCCGTACTCGCTTTAACGCCGCGATTCTTTCGATTTCCCGTGAGGGTAACCGGGTGCCGGGCAAACTGGGCGATATCACCTTCAGGATGGGCGACACCCTGTTGCTGGAAGCCAGCCACCAGTTTGTGGAGCAGTATCGTTTCCGGCGGGACTTTCTGTTGGTCAGTGCCCTGAATGATTCCACGCCACCGGATTTCCACAAGGCGCCCCGCGCCCTCGGAATTCTGTTGCTGATGGTTGTGGCCAGTGCCACCGGCTTGTTGCAGATCATCGAGGCTGCGTTCCTGGCCGCGGGCGCGATGATTGTGACGGGCTGCATTACGGCGAGCCGCGCCCGCCGCAGTGTGGATTTGCCGGTGCTGGTGGTGATTGCGGCCTCCTTTGCATTGGGCAATGCCATGACGGAAACCGGTGGAGCCGAGTGGGTAGCGACCAGCCTGCTGGGCCTGTTCGGCCCCCTGACGCCCTGGCTGGCGCTGGCGTTGGTTTATATCCTTACCGCGGCGTTTACCGAAGCTATCACCAATAACGCGGCGGCGGTGCTGATGTTTCCCATCGCGTTGGCGGTGTCTGAACAATTGGGCGTTCATTTCCTGCCGTTTGCGGTGGCCGTGATGTTCGCCGCTTCTGCCTCGTTTATTACGCCGCTGGGTTACCAGACTAATCTGATGGTTTATGGTCCCGGCCGATATCAGTTCATGGATTACGTGCGTTTGGGCTTCCCGTTGAGCCTTCTCGTAGGTTCGACCGCAATCGGTTTAATCCCCCTTGTCTGGGGGTTTTGAGCAGATTGGGAATATACTGACAAAAGCGGTTTATGAACAACAAGGACGTGTTTGATGATCGAGATAAAACACCACGGAGCGGTGACCGGCGTAACCGGCTCCTGCCATGAATTGCTTGTTGGCCGTTCTGGCATTCTGATTGATTGTGGCCTGTTCCAGGGCAACGATTCGAGTAACGGCGCCAATGCCTCGGATCTTTCCATTGATTTTCCCATTGACCACATCCGTGCGTTGGTGGTCACCCATGTACACATCGACCATGTCGGTCGCATTCCCTATTTTCTTGCCGCCGGATTTGAGGGGCCGATTATCTGTTCGGAACCTTCGGCCATTATGTTGCCGGAAATTCTCGAGGATGCCCTGAAGATTGGCTTCACGAGGGACCGGGCGTTGATCGAGCGAGTGCTGGGACTGATTCGATCTCGCCTCGTGCCGGTTCCCTATGGGCAGTGGCATACTGTGTTTGACGGCGAGGGAGCATCGCTTTCCGTTCGGTTGCAGAGGGCAGGGCATATTCTGGGCTCGGCTTACGTAGAATGCGAAGCCGAGTGTGAGGGCGACTTCGAGCGGATTGTGTTCAGTGGAGACCTGGGCGCACCCCATGCGCCGCTATTACCAGAACCTCAGCCGCCAGAGCGGGCGGACCGGGTGGTGATTGAGAGTACCTACGGTGATAAGGACCATGAGAGCCGGGAAGAGCGGCGCTACCGGCTGAAGGCAGTGCTGGAACATGCCCTTGAGGATGGTGGCACGGTGCTGGTGCCCGCGTTTAGCATTGGGCGAACGCAAGAGTTGCTGTACGAGATTGAAAGCCTGATCCACGAGTTCGGCAGTGATGACGTCGCCCCGGATTTGCGATGGCGGGATCTCGAGATTGTTGTGGACTCGCCGCTGGCCGCTACTTTTACCCGTGTCTACCGGGACCTTAAACCCTTCTGGGACGCCGAAGCCACCGAATTGGTCAGCCAGGGTAGGCACCCGCTGTCGTTCGAACAACTCACGGTGATCAACAGCCATGAAGACCACCTCAATGCCGTCGATTACCTGGCAAAATCACATCGCCCCTGCGTGGTGTTGGCCGGTTCCGGTATGTGCGCTGGAGGGCGCGTGGTGAACTACCTTAAGGCGATGTTGGCGGATGAACGCAACGATGTGCTGTTTGTGGGCTATCAGGCCAAAGGTACACCAGGGCGCGACATATTGAATTACGGCGCTCGTGGTGGTTGGGTAGAGTTGGACGGAGACCGTTTTGACGTCCGCGCCCGAGTTCATCAAGTCGGTGGTTACTCCGCCCATGCTGGGCAATCGGATCTGCTTCGGTTTGTGGGTGGCATTGACTCACCACCGTCGGAGGTTCGGATTGTACATGGCGATGCGAAAGCCAAAGAATCGTTGAAAAGCCAATTTCATTCCGCCGGACTAACGGGGATAATGATCCCTGGTTTGGCGTAAACCAGTTATTTGTTATTAAAGGATTGTTGGAATCATGAAAAAGATCGCCGTCGTCGGCCTTGGATATGTTGGCCTGCCTTTGGCCGCAGCGTTTGGGGAAAAGCGCGAGGTTGTTGGTTTTGATATTAATGCGAAGCGAATCGCTGAATTAAAAGACGGCGTGGATTTTACACGTGAGGTGTCTCGTGAAGAGTTGGCCGCTTCGAAAGGATTGTCGTTTTCGGATTCTTTGGACGGTATCCGCGATTGCCAGGTTTTCATTGTAACGGTGCCGACACCTATCGATGAATTCAAATCCCCGGATTTAACACCTTTGATCAAAGCCAGTGAGAGCGTCGGTAGCGTGCTCAAGCGTGGCGATATCGTTGTTTACGAATCCACGGTTTATCCAGGTGCTACGGAAGAGGTCTGTGTTCCCATTCTGGAAAAAGTATCCGGCCTTGTCTTCAATCAGGACTTTCATGCCGGCTACAGCCCGGAGCGAATTAACCCCGGTGATAAAGAGCATCGTATTACCACAATCAAAAAGGTGACATCGGGCTCTACTCCAGCCATCGCTGATGAAGTGGATGCGCTTTATGCCGGTATTATTACAGCCGGCACTCACAAGGCCAGTTCCATCAAGGTGGCCGAAGCCGCCAAGGTGATTGAAAATACCCAGCGCGATTTGAACATTGCGTTGATGAATGAGTTATCAATGATTTTTTCCAAGCTTAAAATTGATACTCACGAAGTAATCGCCGCCGCATCGACCAAATGGAATTTCCTCCCGTTCAAGCCGGGGCTGGTTGGCGGGCACTGCATTGGGGTGGATCCGTACTACCTGACCCATAAGGCCCAGGCCATTGGTTATCATCCGGAAATTATCCTGTCTGGACGACGTGTGAACGACAATATGGGCCCGTATGCGGCGTCTGAATTGGTGAAGGCCATGATCAAGGCAGGGCATACTGTTGCCAATGCTCGCGTGTTGATCATGGGCTTTACATTTAAAGAGAATTGCCCGGATTTACGTAATACCCGCGTCATTGATGTCGTTAAAGAGCTATCCGAGTTTGGTTGTCGGGTAGACGTAACGGATTGCTGGGCAAACAATGAAGAGGCTGAGCATGAGTACGGCATTACATTGAGCCAGAACCCGGAAAAAGCACAGTACGATGCGGTTCTTCTGGCGGTTCCGCACCGGGAATATGTTGGGCGTTCTTCCCATGATCTGCGCGAATACATGAAAGACAATGGGGTGTTGTTTGATCTGAAAGGCGTGTTGCCTTTAGGTGAAGCGGATTTGCGTTTGTAAATCTCATAGGTATTTAAATAAAACCAGCCTGCGGGCTGGTTTTTTTATGGGTTACTTTTTCGTAAATGAATTACTTTGCCATGACTTGATTTATAGATTACTATTTTCGGTGACTTTTGGTCATATCCAAGAATTATCCATTCGAATGTACTGTACTTACTCCTTCGAGCTAATGTCAGCCTTCGAATATCGGCAAGTCAATAGTAGTTACTTAAATAAGGGTTTGTGTCCATGGCAAAGATTAACGATTACTACCAGAAAAAACAGCTTATGGAAAAGCTCTCTGAAGAACTGGCGAAATTGGAGCAGGATCAGGCACTGAAAAGCGAACTTGAGTTTGAAAACAAGGTTCGTGACCTGATGAAGAAGTATGACAAGTCGCCGAAAGATGTTCTCCAGATTCTGGGCGCCATTGATCCCTCCATTTCCGGAGCCAAAGCTGACACGTCCACCGGCAGCCGCCCCAAGCGCCCGATGAAGACCTACAAGAACCCGAACACGGGTGAAGTGGTCAAGACACGTGGCGGCAACCACAAAGTATTGAATGAGTGGCGCCAGAAGCATGGCAAGGAAACTGTGCAGAGCTGGCAGCAGGATTAAGTTCTCCTCCCCTCTCTCCCCGACCTCTCTCCCGCGAGGGGAGAGGGGGGGCTTGTGGGGTCGAGGTAAGCGGGTAGCTGCCTTAGCGCCTCTCCTCAAATACCATCACGCGATTCCTTCCTCCTTCCTTAGCCGCATACAACGCCTCATCTGCCTGCTGTAACCATTGCATATGATTCTCCGGCCCATCCGTTAAGGGCGCGATACCGATGCTGATGGTGTACTGGATTGGCGCTACTGTGGTTTGAACTATGCTGTTCTGGATGGCTTCTCTTAAGCGCTCGCAAATTATCCTGGCACCTTCAATGTCGGTTTCCGGCAGGATGATGCCGAATTCTTCGCCGCCGTAGCGACCGGGACTGTCGGATTGCCGAAGGCTGTCTTTCATGACTTTGGCGGTGTACTTGATGACTTCGTCTCCGGCGAGGTGGCCGTGGGTATCGTTCACCGCTTTGAAGTGGTCTATGTCGAACATAACCAGGCAGGTGTTGTGACCGTAACGGCGGTAGCGTTCGTATTCGGCGTCGAGCAGGTTTTCCCACGTGCCTCGGTTGAGCAGGCCGGTCAGGCGGTCGGTCATACTCAGTTTGGCCAGCTGTTCGTTGGCGGTTTCCAGTGCCCGCTTACTGGTGGCAATGTCGGTGACGTCGTAGACCATCAGGCAGATTTTCTCGACCTGCCCATTCGGCCCGGAGAGAGGGCTGATGGTCAGGTTCTGGAACATGTAGTCTTCGGTGCCTGTGATCGGCCGGGTATTGCGAAAGCGGAACAGGTAGGGCCGCTGTTCCCAGGAGGTGAATGCCCGGGTGTTGAGCATGGCGACTGAATCCACCTTGCGGGTTAGCCAGGCTTTGGGGATGTCCGGGAACACGTCAAACAGAACCTGCTCGCGAATCTTGCTGGCGGTGAGGCCGCTGTGGTGTTCCATAAAGCCGTTCCAGGCCTGCACCCGGAAATCCAGGTCCAGCACCACCAGGCCGACTTCCACCGATTCCAGCATGTCCACCAGCCAGTGGAAGGTGCTTGCTTGTATCTCTTTCATGGCCATGGTTAATCCACCAGGTACTGTAGTCGTTGTTCAAGGAAGGGTACTGAGTCTTCCGTCAGCAGTACCAGCATGTCGCAACGGATGTCCCGGTCTTCCAGTTCATAACTGATTTCAATACACAGCAGCTTTTCCTGACGGGTGCTGTGGTGTTCCAGAAGATCTCCGATCTGTCGATGTTGTCCCAGGACGGTCGGATGACCAAGGCCGAGCTTGAGGTCTAATTGGTCGCCAATGCCCTTGAGGAAGGCGCCAAACAGGATGCTGGACATGTCCATGAGCACCTCCACCTGGATGCTTTCGGTGTCCATGTCGTCGTAATGGAGCAGTTCGGCCATGTCGTTGAAGCTGGCGTCGGCAAACAACAGAAGGGCTTCACCCGCAATGCCTGCGCCGGTGAATCCCTGGCAGACGGCGGAGTAGTTGCTGTCGGCCTCGGCGACGGAGATCGCCATGCTTAGTTCCGAGCGGGCAATCATTTCCACCCGGGGTATGGGCTGTTTGACAAAGACACGCAGCAGTCTTGCCAGCAGGTCGGACGAGCGGCCCATGGCAACGTTGGCGATTTCCTGGAGATAGTCGTTCAGGCTAACCGGGGCGTCTGCTGCAGGGAGGTCAGTGATGGCCTGCTCCTGGTCTTTCGCCAGATCTTCAGCGCGCAGAAAGCCGTAGTCCCGAAGTAGCTGTAAAACCAGGTCAGTGTCCGTGGGTTTTTTAATGAACTCGATGGCGCCGAGCTTGCGGACTCGAGCGCGAGCTTCCGGTTGGATATCGCCGGAAACGACGATCGTCAACACCGGGAGATCCTCTTTCAGAATGGCGTCCAACACCTGGTAGCCATCCATCTCCGGCATGTTGAGGTCCAGAAACATCAATTCGCCGGCACCGGCACGGAGTTTTTCCAGGGCATTACGGCCATCGAATGCGAAGGTAACTTCAGCGTTCCAGTTTTTGGGTAGAGCGCGGGCCATTTGTTTTCGGGCAAGTGAGGAGTCATCGCAGATGAGAACGCGAGTGGTCATGGGGGCTCCGTTTATTTTTCGCCTCAGTATAGCAGTGCCTGATCCGAATTCTATGCCCTGTGAACTATCTCACTCTATTGGCCCGGTTGCCTGGGATATAGTGCTTCTGCGGTCACAATAAGAATTGATTCAGAGACACGACGCTATGAGACAGGATGCTTGTTGGTATGCTGTCCCTCTCACCATTTGCCTGGGTATGTCGCCTGTTGCCCTGGCAGAGTTGGAGCCTATTTCCGAACAGGAGATGAGCCAGGTGCAAGGGCAGGCAATGATGACGGTGGATCATGTGGATGGAGTGAACCACCGGTTTACCCGCGTGACACTGGGTGTGGACGCAGAAACCCGGCTGAACGCAGATGGTGTGGTGATGGGCGGGGATGATTCCGGTGCCGATCTCGACATCGAGAATTTCGCGCTCGGCCACTATGTGCGTGACGACACCCGTGTGCAGATTGACGGCAACACCTACAACGTGGACGACGTGGTTCCATTTGAGGGTGTTGAGCCCTATCTCGAACTGGCTGAAAGGGAGGGGCAGCTCGCCGGTTTCCGTTTTGGCCTGAACCAGGCTCGGGGCACGCTTTCTGGTGAGATCGCCAGCTTCAGCGGCAATCTGAACCTGAAAATCAACGATGCCGACGGCAACCCAGTAGAAGCCATGCTGTTCGATGATGCCGGAGTGGCCACCAATCACCGGGCAACACAGATAGGCCTGGCGGGTGACGACGGAACCTGCAGCCAATGTGTGCCGCTGACCAATCTATTGTCCATGGATATTGGCGTGGACAATGGCGATGGCACTGTTGGCTTTACGGAAGACCTGTTTCTGGCGTTCCAGCGCGAGTCCGTGGACTGGCAGGACCTGGGCGGTGCAGGCGCTATCCAGGGGCCGGAAGGTGTGTTCCTGAATTTGCCCACCAGTATGACGCTGGACATGCAGACCCTGCAAAACGGCGTTCAGCGGGAGCGCACGCATTACGTGGATCGCGGTACCGGGATGTTTTGATTAC
>OJCB01000055.1_pt1 | contig 50056 bp, 41 predicted proteins | sample 1591501 | NCBI WGS metagenome assembly OJCB01 (sample SAMN05416813, study PRJEB24817) | seawater metagenome | isolation source: Sea water | place: Canada:Atlantic | collected 2013-07 | reverse complement strand
GATCAGCCTCGGTCTCGTGGGCTCGGAGATGTGTATAAGAGACAGCATTATAACTCCAGATTGTCTTAGTAAAATGTTTTCAGTAAAAAAATTAATACAATAAAATAAAATTATAGTTAATAATAATCTATTATTTGTTCTCTTAGCATAATAAATATTCTCTGAAAGAAAAGCCAAAAAGACAATAAGACCTATTATTCCTGTTTTTAATACTATGTCTATATATTGGTTGTGCGAATTATATATATTTATCATTTTATATTGATTGCTTTCACTGTAACATTCATTTAATTTGTATTGAGTATTTCCAATACCATATCCAAAAACATAATTATTTTTAATAAGTTGTAATCCACATTTATAAATTTGTAATCTTAGACTATTAGAATAATTTAAATTTACTTGACTATAAGTTTCAATTCTAATAAGTTCATTCATTCTCCTGTTAAATATCAAAAGTGATGATAGTAATATTAAAAAGATAGCTATTATGAAGAACTTTTGTCTTTTACTTTTTATTAAAGTGAAAAAGTAAAATACTAATGATACTAACAATGAAATTACAACAGCTTTACTAATTATTAAAATTAAAAATAAAGACTGTGAAAGTATACCTAAAGTAGTTAATATACCTTTTAATAGAGATTTATTTTTATTATCCCTAAATAATTTAATTATAAAGATTAATGAAATTGAACTAAAAATTGAGGCATATATTGGGTGTTGTCCAATATATGGAACTTCTACAATTAATGTTCTAGCTTTGTTTGCAAACCAACTACTGTAATAAATAGTGTCTCTATCTAATATAATGTACAAAAATACAATTAGCATAAACACTATTGAACTGAAAATAAAAACCCTTATAAAATTATTTAATAGTTTTTTTTGAAATTTAACAGACGGTATTAATATATAAAAAATTACAGGTATTACTAAAATTGAAAGTGTCGTCTCAAGTCTAAACTTTGCTTCTAAACCAATATTTTCGGTGATAAAAAAAGAAAATAAAAAAAGAAAATAAAGAGAGCTATTCAAAAAAAACCTCCACCACATAATATTTTTTCTTTTAAAGAAAAACAGACTAGTAATCAGTAATAATATTACAGGTAGACCTTTAATTTTATTTGGAAGTATTGGGAATAAAGAGAATAACAAAATACTCCAATTAAAAATTTTACTTTTATTGATAGAACTAAACTTCATACAAAGATTTAAAAGTAAAATTATGTTCATTTAACCACTTAGTTCCTTTCAAAATAAGGAGAAGAAAAATAAAGACTAAGAGCTCATCGGAAAAAGGCATTCTAAATATTAGGATTCCAAATATGAAAAGAATTATTCCTGATATGTTTCCAAAACTCCTCAAGCTTTTTGAAAAAATATAATCTAGAAACAACAATAAAAATGGAAGTATAACAACACCAAAAAAATAAAAATTCATATAGATTTCTCCTATTATAGTCGTTACTAAAGAAGCACCACCGAAATTATTTGCTGCTATAATTGTAATACTTTCAGGCTTAGAAGTCCAAATTGATCTAGGAAAATAAAAAAATAGTGGTTTTATATAAGTTGCTCCATAAAGAAAATTATCATATCTGTTAAAAATTTCATAGAGTACATTTACATTAATAGATTCTGATATCTCCAGAAAAAAAGAAGAAAAACTTGGTGGTTCTAATGAGATAGCTCTCAATAAAGATTCCTTAAATATATCATAAGTTGGAAGTCCTTTTTCAAATAAAGGCCCCCTAATGTGTTTAAATATGGATGCAAAATAACCCATAAAAAAAATAAGAGGTAAAAAAATCGGTGATAATAGAAGCATTTTTTTGGGGAACCTCTTTAAAAAAATAAAACAAATTCCAATTGCTGTACAAAATAAATAGATTCTATTTCCAGATATAAACATATCAAAAAGAACAAATAAAACTGTATAGCAAAGAAATTTAATTATGGTGTAATCTTTTTTTAACCACTTATAAAATAATGAAGCTATTATTAAAATTTTTGTGGAATTTAAAACAAAAGCTATGAGAACAGCAAGTTGTCCAGAAGATTCAAAAAAGTTATGCCTATTATCATACCAGTTACCTCCTTTAAATAGTCCTGAACCAATAAATACAATTAACATACCCAATGCATAGCTATAAAAATAGCTACTAATTAAAGGTTCAAAAGTTGTCTTTAATGGCTTTTTAATTTTTATAAGTGGAAAATATAAGTATACAATAATTGAAAATATAAACAATAATAATACCAATGAGGATTTAATATTTTCCTTTAAAATAACATCTGTAATCCCTGTATTACCAAATCCAGATATTAACAGAGGAATTTTTCCAGTTATTATCATTACTAATATTGGTAGAAAAATAAAAAAAAGTAATCCAAAAGTAATCCCTAATTTAAAACTAAAACCAACACTAAATAAATTGTACAAAAAACAAATAAAAACTAAAGAAAATTCTACAAAAAATAAAAAAGAAACTAAATGATCCATTTTTTTAATTATTTATTAATTATTTGTATAATTTCATCTCTAAATTTATTGAATGTAAAATTAGATAAAAAAAAGTTTCTATTGTAGTTCATTATTTTCAGTATCTCATCCTTATTATTAATAGCATAAACTAATTTTTCTCTTAGATCTTGTGTGTCTCTTTTCTTTACAAAAAAGCCATTTATATTATTTTTAATTATATCTGGAATACCAGCATGTTTAGTTGTTATAATAGCATTGGTTGTTGCCATGGCTTCGATTATTGATATTGGCTGTCCTTCCATTTTGTAATAGGTTGGTAAAACAAAAACATTTCCCCATAATAATAATTTCTTTTTCCGCTCACCATTAACTACTCCTAAATATTCTGTGTTTTTTAAAGTTCTTAATAATTTTAAGACAACTTCTTTTGATTCTTTATCAATGTTCCCAGCAATCTTAGCTTCATATTCAATTTTAGCATTTTCAAATGAGACAAGAACTCTTAATAATTGGATTATTCCTTTTTCTCTCATTAAATTACTCAAAAAAATAATTCTTATTTTATTAGTATCCTTTATAGTATTATTTTTTTTATACAAAAATTCTTCAGCAAAATTTGGTAATGAAAAAATAGATTCATTTTTCAAAAAAGGAGATAAATTTGATTTTAAAGAATCAGATAAAACAATTCCTTTATCAAATCTAGTTATTAAGAATCTAAAAAAAAGTTTTCTTACTCCTCTTAATAATTTATACTGTTGTTTTAAATAATCTCCATGAACATGAATAATCAACTCTTTATTTAGCAACCAAGATAATATTATAAATGGAGCATATTTTAATATCCCAAAAAAGGTTTGACCCGGTGTCATATAAACTTTACTAACTCTAAAGATTTTATAACTATTCAGATTCAAAATAAAGAAGTAAAAAAACTTTTTAAATGTAAAATTACCCAATCTTTCCTCAAAAATTGGAAAAGTCATGTTTATATGTGAGGGTGAAAACTTTTTGTGTGAAACAAATATATCTTTTACTTTTTTGTTAGAAAGTGAAACACCTGAAATTGGTTCAGGAAAAGGTCCAATAATTATTATTTTAATTTTAGCTTTCATCTCATATGTTTAAAAGCTTAATAAACGTTTCAGCCATAGATTCTGTTGAATAGTTCTTTTGACAAAATTTAACAATTTGAAAACCTTTACTATTCCACATTTCTCTTTCTTTAAATGCATTTAACAATACTTGGTTAAAATTATATTCATTATTAGTTTCAAAGAATAATCCATTTTCATTTATGTTTAGTGCCTCTATTTCAGGTGAGTGGTTTTCTTCTCTTGATACCAACATAGGAACTCCAAATCCAAAACTTTGTGTAATAGAGAGACCTACATAACCAGGAGAAACACTAAAGAAAGAGGTAAAATATAATTCTTTTAGTTTTTCATAATCAGATATATGACCAAGTAATTCTATTCTTTTAGATAATTTTTTCTTTACAATATAGTTTTTAATTATTTTTTTTTCTTCGCCTTCTCCAATTATAATTAATTTAGTTTCAGGCGGATATTTATGTATTTCGCTAGCAAAAGACTTTACTAAAAAAAGAGGTTTTTTTAATTTTGTAAGACGCCCTACATAAATTATATTAAATTTATTATCTGACATTGAAAACTCCATTTTGGAAGCACTTAAAACAGCATTGGGAGCTGCTAAAATTATTTTTTTTGGCATTTTTGTTTTTAATTCGTGCTGTTGTTGTCTTGTGTAAACTATTATTTTGTTTGCCAAAAGCCTCATTAAATTTCTTATATTATCTGACTTACTAAATGTTGATTTTCTGGGCCATGCATGGCCCCATAGCACTGTTTTTCTAATTATAATTTTTCTAATTATAAGAAAAACCCAATTAGATAAAATTCTGGGATTCATCTCCAAAACTAGAATTACATCTTTAAATAATAAATGCCAAATGCCAGTTTGAAAAAGCAATTTATTATTAAAAATAAAATAATTTTTTGTTCTTTTTTTTGGAATTGTACAATCGCTTTTTACGGATTTTTCAAAATAAAAATCTCCACCATATAATTCAAAATGTTGATCCAATGCATTTTCTATAGCATTAAAAAAACCTTTCCTGTAGTCAGGTACTACTGTTTGTATAATTACTAAATTTTTCAATAAGCAACTTTTTTGTTTATTTTCTTGTAGTAAAAATACATTGCTAAAATTAGAATAAAGAATTCTGTTGTAACAGCAGAAAAAGCTACTCCATAGATCGAGAAAAATTGTACTAAAACCAATGCTACTATTAAATTAAAAAAACCACCTGATATCAGAATTTTCATTCTTGTCTTGTATTTATTTATTGAGGGAAAATATAGGGTAACATACAACATATTTAAAGAAGAGAATATCGAAATTAATCCTAAAAACTGAAATACAATACTATAACTAGTTATGAGAGCATCATTAAAAGCAAAATTTAGTATTGTTTTTGATCCAAAGAAAATAATTGTTGATATCACAACACCTAAGATTCCTATTGGGATTCTTATTTTATCAATAAAAACCCTTACTTCTTTATGAGGTTTTGTTGATAAATTTGGAAAAATTGCTTGATATATTGGGGTGTACATACTTTTTATTGCTAGTATTAATTTTTCCATACTGGAATAAATCCCTGCAATGGAGTCACCTGCAAAAAATCCTAATATTATAGTATTGCTTGAGGTGTAAAAACTGACTGCAAGATTTGAAAAAAATAAACTAGAGCTATTTTTAATAATCTCTTTTACTTGTATTAATTTAGGAGAAACAAACTTCACATACTGTAAACTAAAAATAAATCCAAACAATCCTGAAATAATAAAACCTAAACCATTAAATATTGGAACATATATGTAATCATCTGGACTAAATACAACAAAAAATAAAGAGAGTGTGAAAAAAAGTTTTGCTCCCACATTAACAAACGTAATTACTTGCATTTTTTCTATCCCTTGAAAAAACCAAGTTGGAAAAATTGCTTGACCTATAACCAATCCAAAACTAAATAAATAAACCAAAGGATCTAGTTTAAATTTATCTATAAGAGAAGTCATTCCTAGAAGGATAATAAACGCAATAATTATCAAGATTAATTTTACAAACACTACATTCCAGTAAAATTGAGATAATTTTTCTTTATCATTTTTTAAAGATGCAACTTCTTTTGTAGCACTTATGTTAAAACCAAAATCAACAATAATCGTCAAAAAAATAGCTACAGACTGAGCAATCATAACAAGTCCAAATTTTTCAGAACCTAAAACTCTAACCAAATATGGAAGTATTATAAGTGGTAGAATAAAATTTGCTCCTTGAATAAAAAGTAAAGCGATGTAATTCTTTACAATGATTTTTTTTTCTTTATTCATGATTTGGTTTTGAGTACTTAGTTCAATCAAAAAATCAGTATGCTTATATCTTTGAAGAAACAAAGCGATTTATTCCTAATCTGCCATTAACTATATGTAATGCTTTATTTTCAGGTTATAATTAAATATTGATTCTATTTCATTATAAGAAACAATATGCCAAGTATTACTTATAAAATGTATAGATTAATTAGAAACTCACTAGTGTTAATAAAACTTAATCTACTGTGACCAAGTGAAAGATTTTCATCTAGATGCGCTACACCAAAACTTGGACCTCTATGCTTAATTAAAAAACTTAATTTTTATTGATAATAGTTTTTAGTTTTGTTGTTGAAATTCCAACAGTTCTAGGTAAGTATAAAACTTTACAATACTCTTCTAAGAAATCAAATTCTCCTTCCCAATCATCGCCCATAATAAACATATCTATTTCATTATCTACTATATCTTTCTTTTTTTGATCCCAACTAGATTCCGGAATAACCAAATCTACATATCCTATGCTTTCTAGAAATTCTTTTCTCTTTTCGTACGAAATCTCGCACTTTTTCCCTTTTATTTTGTTAAAATCATCAGTAGACAACCCAACAACTAATCTATCTCCAAGCTCTCTAGCCCTTCTTAAAATTTCAATATGCCCATAGTGTAATAAATCAAAGGTTCCATAGGTGAGTATGGTTGTCATTTTCTTATCTATCAGAGCATCAAAATGTATGTCAAAATTAGATTCTTTATTCGTGAAAAAAGATTCCATTTTAGCAAATAAGGGGAGTCTTTCTTTAATAGATGGTGTTAATAGTTCATTAATAAACTCTATTGTTTTTACTCCCTCTAAAACAACACCTTTATTCTTCCCAGAATTGTAAAACCCTTTACCAATTAGCAAGCCTAGCGTTCTATTTCTACTTAGATCATTAAGGGCAGTTAAGCCCAAATCTCCAAAACCACAGGCTAGAAATAAGGTATCTTCTCTTCCTCCTAATGTATTAAGTAGAATTTTAATTTCGGAAAAAGATTTTGTCAAAATCATAAAACGTGTATTGGGTGAATTATGTTTTGCATCTACAATTCCAATAATTATTGCATAAATGTTTTTTAAAACACTTAATAATTCTACACCCTTAATATCTGTGGTATAATCAATATGAATATTCGTGTTTTTTATAACAGAATCTATTATGTGATACTGAGATTTAGAATCTAATCCTAATGTGAAAATAGAATGTGAGTTATTTATTAATTCAGATGAAAATGTAGGTCCTTTCATCGTTATGATACTATTGTTAGCTAAAACAGTTATAAGAAAGTCTACAATTGTTTCTCCTTCTTTATAAACTCCTTTAGATAAATTTATTATTAAAGCTTCTTTTTTTATGAAAGGTGCACAGTTTTTTATAACTTTTTTTATTTTTTTTGAGGGGATTGAAATAAAAATAAGATCTGCATTTGACAAATCACTTACTTTAGATGTTGCAGTTAAAGAAGGGTTTAGTGTTTTGTTTGGAAAATATTTTTTATTTGTGTGACTTTCATTGATCTCTTTTTCTTGAATTTCACTTCTAACGAACAGCACAACTTTATTGTTCTTATTACTCGCTAATTGATTTCCAATTGCAGTCCCAAATGATCCTCCACCTAAAATATATACGTTTTTCATTGATGTAAATACTATTTTATTTTAATAATTACAGGCATAACAATTATTATTACTCCTAAAAGAAAATCTATTTATCTATTTATTGCTATTACTTCGTTTTATTAGAAATAATAATATAATTTCTGTTGAGAAAAGTCTTAAATACAAATCCATCAATTTATAATTTCACATAGTAAAAATAATTTATGGCTTCTTCTTATAAGTATTTAAATAGTTATTTAAATCTATAAAAAGAATAACCAATAACGTTATGAAAACGGACAATCCTGCTAGTATAAATATATAATTTTTTGTAATACCTTTTATCTCATAACCAATGGTTTGAAAATTTGAAATAACGTTAATAACTTCAGATTTTTCACCGATATCTACAGCAATTAAACCTAGTTCTTCATTAATTTTTATGTCTGTTGAAAATAGCTCAATCTCTTTAGTTGTTGTTTTGCTTCCTCCTAAATCTATGCTGGTTCCTGTGAACTCCTTTTTAGATTCTTCTAGCATGACCCTCATATAAACTTGTCGAAGAGAATCAACTTTAATTAAACTCTCTCTCAATAAAGAATCTGTTCTGGTAAGGTTTTCGTTGGTTAATTTTTTTATTCTATCAAAATAATTATTATTAATTACAGAAGCAATAATAACTTTATCTAAACCATTAAATACGTCATTGTATTCTGCCTCTACTACAATATCATGAAGTTTATAATCGTAGTCGGTAAAACTCGTTTTAAATTGATTAAAATTATAGCTACTAACGGTTAAGGTATCTACAGTTAGAATAAATTGATCGTAAGCATTAATAATGTCATTATTATTAATAACAGGTGTTATTTCAAATTTTTTTAAACCTGATGCTTTTAAGGTATCTATGTTAAAAATAGACGCCAACAATAGTACCTTTTCTTGTTTTACGAGCTCGTTATAATAGCTAATATTCTTGTAAAGCTGAAGTGTACTTTTAAAATTGGGCTGAACTAATAAATTAGACCCATATCTATCTTCACTATCGCTTTCTAAATATGCTCCAACAATACCACCTAGAAGAGCGGCTATTACAAATTTTTTGAAGTGTTGTTTAAAAAATAATAATATTGAAATTAAAAAATGAAAAATCCCTTTAAATATACTTCCAATAAAATTAAAAAAGTTTTTAAACCCTTTTCCAATAATTACAAATAAAGAGCCTAGATCTACCTCTTCTTTATTGTTTTGATTGCTTGTTGACATCTTATTTTTTTAATTGATTTTTATTTAAAAAATTTGCTCCAGTATTTTGTGCGTAATGGCGTAGGTTGGAGTCACTCCAGACATCCCCAAACCACCAGAAGCTAAAGTGGCTCCAGTTTCTAGCGGGTTATCAGAAGCATAGTAAGCATAGCTCACTTTAACATCTTCAGAAATATTTCCTCGAATCTTAGAAGCTGCCTGAATAGCTTTTTGATAATGTGCTCCCTCCATTTCTAATCCAATAACATTCCATGTAGAATCATGAAAAAACTTTAATAAATCTTTGTTTTGTAATGATGTTCCTAAAACTGTTACCATGGCTCCGTCAAAAGAAGAAACACCAAAACCTTGTAAATCTTCTTTAGATAGTTCATTTGTAAACGGATAATTGTCTGCTGTGCCTTCAAAAATATGAGCAGAAGGAATCATAATATCTCCTTTTCCTCCTTCTAAAATACCTGCTTTCCCCATAATAGAGATAGATTCAACATTTAAATGAGTTGAACCTTGCTTTTCTTTATATGGTTTTAACAATTCATCCATCGTTTCATAAGCTTGTTCTCCAAAAGCATAATCCATCACAATAATCACTGGGTCTTTCCCTTTTGAAGCTACTTTTGTAAATGGTATTTTACTACTATCTATCTTTTGGGTATCTATCACCTGAACGTTAATATTTGTTCCAGAAGTATCTTTTATATAAATCAACCCATTTTCAGAAGCATATTCTTTTACTTTTTTCTGAAGTGGCTTGCTCTCATTATTACTTAATAATTCATACAATTCAAACCCTTCTTTGCCTTTTGCTATATCTGTTAACGAACTAGTAGCATAAATAGTATTTAAAACACTGTGCATATTTGCACTTATAATGTGAATTGGTCTTTCTAATAGCTGATGATCTTTCAATACTTTTTTTATGTTATTGGCCCAAACCTCTCCGTAAATATGATGACCTATTCCTTCTCCTAATACAGAACTAAAATTAACCGTTCTCTTTTGTTGATGACAACTTTCGCTAATTGCTAGTTTTCCTAACCAATAAATAATTTGAAAGAAACGATCTGGGTTTTCTGAAGATGAGAAAGCATTATAAGTATCGGCTACTTCATCATAAGTTCTACCTAAAACATTTGCTAAATGAACTTTCGTAATTTCTCTTTCTTCCTCAGATATTTTTTTATGATGAAGAACAACTTCTTCTAAATTTTTCCACTCTCTGGTAACATCCCCTTCTAAATTTAATAAAATACGGTCTTTGATCTTATGAGACTCTATAAACAAAAAAGTAAGATGTGTTAAGATATCATAGATTTCAGATCTACCTCTGGTGATCTCAATATTCATTTGATCTTTGTCTATTCTATAGCAGTTTCTTCTTCTCTTTGGTGGAATAATTACCTTAAAATGTGATTTATTATATCCCTCATCTGCTGTTAAGTTAATAAACTGGCACTCTTCAATTCCTTCTGGTAATCGCTCTATCACATAAATCAATCCGTTCAACTCTACTCTTTCTTCTGCAATAGATCCATAAATTTCTGGTCTAAGTAGTAGTAATGATTTTCGTAAAGTTTCCCCTGAAATACCCATTGGCTTATAAAAACCCCTGCTAAACAGATGACGCATAGAAATATATAAACGCTCAATAGCGTTGGTAGATTCTTGGGCTCTGGTTCTTTCTTGATGTTTTGTTTGCAACATAGTGTTTTAGGCTGCTAAGATAAGAAATTAGCTCAAAGTTAAGCTCCTTTAAGCACCTTAGCATAGAGGCTTTTGTTTTTTAGAAATTTTACGGCTTCTAAAATCACTGTATCTTTTTTTAATTTGTTCAAATAAGAACCATTTTTGTAGTAGTATCTAATTAAAATTTCATCTTTAATGATTTCAGATAAATAGTCTTGATTCTTTGAGATTTTAGAAATTTTTTCTTGCAGTAATTTCTTTTTTAATTGTTGAAATTCCTTGGCAATGAACGTAGTTTCTCCAGAAGAATTATATGCATCTAAAAAAAGACGCTCTTGAGTTGTTAGAAAAACAGTGTCTGATAATGTGAGATAATTTAAAAAACTTTTAAAGTCTGATGAAGAGAGAGAAAAATCGGTAACTGAACTTATTGTTGGGTTTCTATAAAAATAATCTGTTGTAAAGTTAAAGATTGCTCTAGATTTTATCAAGTCTTTTGTGGCTTCACTTCTCTTTGAAAAACCAACTTCAACGTCTGGAGTAATTCCTCCTCCATCAAATACAACTCTTCCATTTTTAGTTTTAAAAGAGGTTACTGTACCATCAGAAAATTTTGGAACCTGCCCCTGGTTATTTCTACTGGCGTAATCTAACTCTTGAATACACCTTCCGCTTGGGGTATAGTATTTAGAAATAGTAAGTTTTAATTGAGTTCCATAACTTAGGTTCATATAACGCTGAACCAACCCCTTTCCAAAGGAACGTTCTCCCAAAATTACTGCCCTATCATAATCTTGCAGTGCACCAGCAACTATTTCAGAGGCCGAAGCTGATCTTTCGTTGAGTAAAACAGTGAGGGGAATCTCTAAATCTAAAGGAGTATTGGATGCATTGTAAGTATTGCTCCACTTTCTTACTTTAGCTTTAGTTGCTGTAATTTTACTTCCTTTTGGTAAGAAAAAATTTGAGATATTAATAGCCTCTCCTAGAGAACCTCCTGGATTACCTCTTAAGTCAAAAACTAAGTTTTTCATTCCTCTTTTCTTTAATTCTAAAAAAGCCTTTTTTACCTCAGAAGAAGCTTTTTGATTAAATCTAGTTAAAACAATATACCCTGTTTCTTGATCAATTAAATCATAAAAAGGAACCGGATTTATCTCAACTTTCTCAGTTACTACACTAAAATTCTTAACTTCCCCCTGTCTTAAAACAGCAATTTCTAAAGAAGTATTTGGAGCGCCTTTTAATATCTCTGACAGTTGATCTCTATCCATATTTTTAAGAGATTGGTTTCCTGCTTTTATAATAATATCTCCTGCTTTTAATCCTTTTTTATCTGCTTCATAGCCTTTGTAAATTTCATTTAATACAATTCCTTTTTTATCATAAAAAACTGAAACACCTATTCCTGAATACGCTCCTTCCCTTCTTATCCTAGCTTCTTCAACTTCTTGTTCATCAAAATAATTTGTATAAGGGTCTAGTTCTTTTAGCGTATTTTTTATTGCTTTATTTGTAAATTCAGCAGGGTTAATTTCATTTATATAGTATAGATTTAATTCTTTAAATAAAGTCGTGTAAATTTCTAGTTGTTTTGCAACTTCAAAGAAATTTGATTTAAATGAAAAAGAAAGAACAATAGCTCCAACAACTAGCGCAACTATTGCCTGTTTTTTAATTGGTTGTTTATGCATTTTCTTTGTTGGTTTGTGTTTCAATAAATAACTTTAAAAGTTCCTGAATTTTTTCTTGAACCTCTGAAAATACAGGCTCTTTCTTACCGAGAAAAGTAATCATAAAAGCACAATGAAATTTTGATCCTTCAAATATGTTTTTTTTCTCTAATCGATAAGCTTCTCTAATCAATCTTTTAATCCTATTTCGATCAACTGCTTTTTTGAAATTTCTTTTAGGAACTGAAAATGAAGCCTTAACTGAAGTAATTAAAATTGGATCTGTTATAATATACACCAATCTAAAAGGGAAATTTTTGATAGATGTTCCTTCTTCAAAAAGCCTGCCTATGAGTTTGCGGCTTTTTAATCTTTCTTTTTTACCAAGTGTATTGTTCATCTCTACAAACTTACAGAAAACAGTTTTTTAAAAGGAATATCTTAGACACTATTTACAAATTAGAAAAAAATAACTGATTAACTAGAGGGTTCTTTTCAAAGGACGAGTTAAACATGTAGGCCCTCCGCCTCCTTTTACACTAATCTCATTGCCTTTGTAAGCAACAACTTGGCAGCCTGCCTGTTCCAATAATTTTTTTGTGATTGGATTTCCATCCACCATCAAACAATCTCTTGGTGCAACAGCTAATACATTGCAACCCATAGATTCAAATTCTTCATCAGGAACCTCTATCAATTCAAAACCTCTTTCCAACAATTGATTTCTAAATTTTATAGGCATTAAAGGAGAATAGACAACTGCTAAATTTTTATCTACTGGACTTAGAATAGACATCAAGTGAAAAACATCCTCTTTTCCTTTGTAGTGAGGAAGTTCTACAACAATAACTTCTATTCCTTTTGGATCTAATAAGGCTTTTAATTGACATATTCCTTGGTCATTTGTTCTGTACGTATGGCCAACAGCCAATGTTTTTTGATCTAGCCAAGCAACGTCGCCTCCTTCTAGAGTTCCTGGAAAGGTAATCTCTCCTAATATTTTAACAGTGTTTTGTCTATAGGTTTCTAACTGAGCTTTGGGTTCCTGTATTCTTCCTTTTTTACCCATATTACAGATAATCATTCCAAAATCTGTAGCAATAGAGGCATCTCTGCAATAAATAGAATCTATCGATGTTTTTTGATCCGCAGGAAAGAAACATGTTTCAATATTTTTATTAGTAAAAAATAACTGAAACGCATGATATTCTTTCAAAGATTCCTCAAAATTAGGCTTAGTAAGAAACTGCAATTCTTTCCATTGTTTTGTCAGCTTTTTTTCTGAACGAAATGAACTCTCTGCAGATTTTAAGTAAACCGAAGCTAATTTTAAATATTCTGAATGATGTGTTTCTTTCATTTTTCTTTAGATTTATTCCATTGCATTAAAACATAAAATGGAATTCCTAGCAATAATAATAAAAATCCGTAGAATACAACTTCTGCAGTTGAACCGTAAATAGCCCACAAAGAATATAGAAATCCTAAAAGACCCAAAACAACTGTTTTTACGGCACTATTAATGTGTGTGTGTTTTTGAACTAGAATAATAATATAGGCAGCAGAAACAAACACATAGGGCACCAAACAGGCCAAGACCGTTAAATTTACCATAAATGTAAATTGGGTTACAAGACTATCAGAAAAATTCATCAGCATAACAATAGAACTTAATAAACTTCCTATGATGAGCCCTAAAACTGGAGCTCCTTTTGCGTTCTCTTTCTTGAAAATTTTAGGAAACATGGCATCTTTTGCTGCAGCCATTGGAATCTGAGCTAGAATTAAAATCCAGCCATTTAATGCTCCCATTCCAGAAATTGCAGCTCCTGCAGCAACAAAATAACCAGCATATTTACCTCCAATTATTTCTCCTGCTTCAGCAAACGGAGCTGGAGAGTTTTGTAAGGTTTCTGTGGGTAAAATTCCGAATAAAACAATGGTTCCTAAAATGTAAATACTAGTGGTAATAATAGTTCCAAGCATGGTTGCTTTTGGCACTATTTTTTCTGGATTTTTTATGTTTTCTGCAGGAATACTTGCAGATTCTAGACCTAAAAAAGCATATAATGTTAAAGCAGCCACTAATGAAAATGTTGTAAAATCACTTTCATCTGTCATATTAAATTTTGGAAAATTATCTAAGCTAAAAAAGAAAAAACCAAAAATAATAATAAAAACCAATGGGAGTAATTTTAAAATAGTGGTGATGACCTGAATTTTTCCAGATGTGCTAACTCCTTTAGAATTAATCCAAGTAAAAAACCAAATCATAGACAATCCAATACTAACAGCTAATAATGAGTTTGTTTCTAAAATTGGAAAAAAGAAGCTTAAGGCTCCTATAATGGCAATGGCAATTGCTGCATTGCTAATCCAAATAGAAATCCAGTAACCCCATGCAACTAAAAAGCCTATAAAATCTCCAAAACCTTCTTTTGAATAAATATAGGGTCCTCCACTTTTATTAACAATAATCTTACTTAAATCACTAAATATTTTAGCTAAAATAATGGCTCCTGAGGCTGTAAAAAGCCACCCTAATAAACTAATACTACCATAGGCTGATAAAGAAGCTGGCAGAATAAATATTCCAGCACCTATCATATTCCCAACAACCAAAGACGTTGTGGTTATCAAACCTATTTTTTTGTTGCCAGAACTCATTTAATTTGTGTAATTTTAGAATCAAATTCTTGAAAGATACAATTTAATTTAACAACTAAAAATGAGCTTTAAGATCAATCCAGACATTACAAAAGCAGAAACGCTTCCTGCTACTTTTTACAAGGATCCTGTTGTTTTTGAAACAATAAAAGAAAAAGTTTTTTTAAATTCTTGGCAATGGATTGGTGATAAAAACCTTGTTAGTAAGCAACAATCTGTGTACCCCTTTGTATTATTAGATGGTTTTTTAACCGAGCCACTGCTACTAACCAAAGACAAAGAAGGTAGCATTAATTGCCTCACGAATGTTTGTACTCATAGAGGAAATTTAGTAGCATTAGAATCTGGACACTCAAAAAAGCTTACGTGCTCTTATCATGGAAGAAGATTTAACTTACAAGGTAAGTTTGAGTTTATGCCAGAGTTTAACGATGCAGAAAACTTCCCGAGACCCTGTGATAATCTTCATACATTTCCCATTAAAAAATGGGGCCATTTTTTATTTGTAGGACTTAATCCTAGTTTTGATTTTCAAGAAGTAATTAATGTTATGAAAGAACGAATAGGCTTTTTACCTATTGATGAATTTAAGCTTGATAAAACATTGCAAAAAGATTTCTTAATTGATGCTAATTGGGCCCTTTATTGTGATAACTATTTAGAAGGTTTTCATGTGCCTTTTGTTCATGAAAGCTTAAACGAAGTTTTAGATTACGGTAGCTATGAAACAATTATTTATACGCATTGTAATTTACAAATTGGCTATTCTGATGAAGCTACAGAAGTCTTTAAATTTCCTGAAAATCACATAGATTATGGAAAAAAAGTTGCTGCCTATTATTATTGGATTTTCCCAAACATGATGTTTAACTTTTATCCATGGGGGCTGTCTATTAATATTGTAAAACCCCAAGGTATTAGTAAAACTAAGGTTTCTTTTATTAGCTATGTCTTGGATTCTTCCAAGTTAGAGAAAGGTGCGGGTAGCAATCTTGAAAAAGTAGAAAAAGAAGACGAAATTGTGGTAGAAAATGTACAAAAAGGAGTTCGTTCTTCATTTTATAAAGCAGGACGTTTTTCACCTACACGAGAAAAAGGAGTTCATCATTTTCATCTGTTACTTTCAAAATTTTTAAACCGTTAAAAATATATTTTAAAACCTGTCTAAATTAACATCTATTCTTTAAATTTGACGTCTGTAAACAAATCAAAAAACATGAAACCAGATTTATTTCAAGCGCCTGATTACTATCAAATAGATGATTTACTAACTGAAGAACATAAATTAGTTAGAGAAGCTGCTAGAGAGTGGGTAAAAAGAGATGTATCTCCAATTATTGAAGAATATGCTCAAAATGCTGAATTTCCAACACAAATTATTAAAGGCTTAGCAGATATAGGTGCTTTTGGCCCCTATATTCCAGAAGAATATGGAGGTGCAGGCTTAGATCAAATTTCTTATGGTTTAATCATGCAAGAGATAGAAAGAGGTGACTCTGGTGTTAGATCTACAGCATCTGTTCAATCATCTTTAGTGATGTATCCAATATGGAAATATGGAAATGAAGCACAACGACAAAAATATTTACCAAAATTAGCTTCTGGTGAATGGATGGGTTGTTTTGGATTAACAGAACCTGATCATGGATCAAACCCCGGAGGAATGACAACTAATTTTAAAGATATGGGAGATCATTATCTTTTAAATGGTGCAAAAATGTGGATTTCTAATGCACCCCTAGCACAAGTTGCTGTTGTATGGGCTAAAAGTGAAGAAGGAAGAATTCACGGACTTGTTGTAGAACGTGGTATGGAAGGCTTTTCTACTCCAGAAACCCACAACAAATGGTCTTTAAGAGCCTCGTCTACCGGAGAATTAATTTTTGACAATGTAAAAGTTCCAAAAGAAAATTTATTACCAAATAAATCTGGACTTGGTGCTCCGTTAGGATGCCTAGATTCTGCTCGTTTTGGGATAGCATGGGGAGCTATAGGAGCTGCCATGGATTGTTATGATACTGCACTGCGTTATAGTAAAGAACGTTTACAGTTTGGCAAACCTATTGGTCAGTTTCAATTACAACAAAAGAAATTAGCTGAAATGATTACCGAAATTACCAAGGCACAATTATTAACTTGGCGTTTAGGTGTTTTGCGTAATGAAGGAAAAGCAACCACCGCTCAGATTTCTATGGCAAAAAGAAATAATGTAGACATGGCAATTAATATCGCCAGAGAAGCAAGGCAAATACTAGGTGGTATGGGAATTAGTGGTGAGTATTCTATTATGCGTCACTCCATGAATTTAGAAAGTGTTATCACCTACGAAGGAACTCATGATATTCATTTATTAATTACAGGATTAGATATTACTGGCTTAAACGCTTTTAAATAATAATTTTAGACCGCTTTTCACTTATCACTAATTAAAAATTAGGAAGCTTTCTGTAATAAAATATTAGGGCATCGCTTACAGTTGATGCCTTTTTTTTTGTACTTATTACAACATTTATTTTTAGGCCTCATGCAATTAGAACTGCAGATACTATCGCAAACAGATGTATTTGAAAGTGTTATTGTTGATTTTTTAGAAGTATAAAAGACAATCATTGATCTAAAATATGAAACAAATTTAATACTTATTTAGAATAAATAAAAATAATACTTTCATTATTTTTAAATTAGTTTTTACTTTTAAGGATTTACATTAAGTATCTTTATGGCTTAAGAAAAAACTTTTGAATTGTAATCGTACATCAAAAAAAACTTTTGTTTACAATCATATAAACGAAATTCCAAAAACTATTTGGGGAGAACTAGCTTGTAGTAATCATCTATATTTTACTCCCAATTATTTGGAGGCAATAGAAAAAAATAATGATCACCTTACTTTTTTTTATATTGTTTTAACAGATACTAAACAAAAAGCAATTGCTTTTGCTAGTGTTCAAATCATAACATTTCATCTAGATGCTATAGAAAATGATTTAAGTACTATTGTAAAAAGAGCAACTTATCTAGCAAGAAAATTTAAAATTATTCCTAGTGAAAAGCCATTGCAAATATTAAGTTGTGGAAATTCTTTTGTGAGTGGTGAGCATGGAATTTTCATTAAAAATGATCAAAACAAAAATACTGTTTTAAGAAAATTAGCAAAAACTATTTTAAAACATACAGAAAAAAATTATAAAGAGAGGCCAATTGATATTTTTATCATGAAAGATTTTGTGTCTACATCCTTATCAATTAGCAACGAGTTAATTAGTTTGGGATATTATTCTTTTAATATAGAGCCAAATATGAAATTAACAATTCATGAAAATTGGCAAAATTTTGACCATTATTTAACTTCTTTGAAAACAAAATTTAGAGTTAAGGCAAAAAAAGCACTAAAACTAAGCAGTAACTTACTCGTAAAAGAAATTACTGTTGAAAACTTTGATGAACAAGTTAAAGAAATGACAGAATTATACAAGAGAGTGGCTTCAAAAGCAGATTTTAATTTGGGAGCGTTTAACCTGGCAACCTATAAAAGTTTAAAAGAAAAATTAGGAGATATTTATCTTTTAAAATCATATTGGTTAGATCATAAAATGGTAGGTTTTATGTCTGGTATGTTGAATGAAAATAAATTAGATGCTCATTTTGTTGGAATAGATTATGAGTTAAACAAATCCTATGCTATTTATCAAAGAATGCTATATGATTATATTGATATCGCTATCACAAAAAAAATAACTACGCTAAACTTTGGAAGAACAGCTAGTGAAATTAAAAGTTCTGTGGGGGCTACTCCAGAACATTTAACAGTGTATATTAGACATAAAAAATCTATCACAAATAAATTTTTAAAATTATTTTTGCTGAAGATTCAGCCTACAGAGTTTCATCAAAAATTTCCATTTAAAATTGAATCAAAAAATTCATGAAAACAATTGAAGACTTAATACATATTTTAACCTTAGACCAAAAAGATACTCTTACCTATTCTGGTATTAGTAAAACCATAGGAAATTCAAGAGTTTTTGGAGGGCAAGTATTAGCACAAGCACTACATGCAGCCTATGAAACAATTCCTGAAGATCGATTTGTTCACTCATTACATTCGTATTTTTTACTTCCTGGTGATTTAACAATTCCTATTACTTATAAAGTTACTGAGATGAGAAATGGCGGGAGTTTTTCTACCAGAAGAGTCACCGCCATCCAAAAAAATAATACTATTTTTATTTTAGCAGCTTCATTTCATAAAAAAGAAGAAGGACATGAACATCAAGAAGCTATAAAGACAGGTTTAAAACAACCTGAACAACTTTTAAGCTGGAGTGAACTACTAGCACAGTATGGTGATTTTCTGCCTGCAAAAATGAAAGATTTTTTAAGTATTGAAAGGCCTATAGATTTTAAACCAGTTCATATAGCAAACCCATTAGAGAAAAAAGACTTACCTGCTGTAGAAGATATTTGGTTTAAATTAAAAGGAGATACTTCAAATTTAAAATTGGCATTAAAGCATCAAATATTAACCTATATCTCAGATTATAATATCTTAAACGCAGCATTAAAACCCAATGCTAGTAAAGCCAATATAGGAAATACTCAAATGGCAAGCCTAGACCACTCTATGTGGTTCTTTCGAGATTTTGATTTTGATGATTGGATGTTGTTTTCTGCAGTTTCGCCAAGTACTTCAGGAGCAAGAGGTTTGGCTACTGGAAATATCTTCACAAGAGATGGAAAACTAGTTGCTACAGTTGCTCAAGAAGGATTATTAAGACCACTAAAAAAGAACTAATATGGATGCTTTTATATATGTTTTAAGTGTAAACGGATTGATTTTCTTTCTAAGTATTATTTTCTATTTTTTTCCTCCAAAAAAAATAAATAGCATTTATGGATATAGAACTCATAGAACTATGCAGAATAAAAATATTTGGAATTTTGCAAATACATTATTTGGTATTACATTACTTAAATATGCAGGAGTTGGTTTTATAGCTGCATTGTTATTGACCTTTGTTAATGAAGCTTTAATGAATTCTTGGTTTTCAATGGCTTTTATGATTTTTACATTACTTACTGCAATAATTAGTACAGAAAAAGAATTGAATAAAAACTTTGATGATGAAGGAAATAAAAAAACTAAAAAACAGTAATTAAGGAAAACGAAAAGTTTCTTCCAGGAGCAGATATTCCAGAGGCAAATTCTCTGAAATGTTGATCAAATAAATTACTAATCATTCCTTGTAGTTTCCAGTTATTATTAAATGCAAAACTGCTATTAAAGCCAAGTGTTATCCAACTTGGTGATCCATAATATTTAGCTATGTCTTCTATTGCGTTTTCATTAACAATAGGTGTTAAATCATGATTGTCTATTCCTTCTGTAAAATTAAAATCGGAGATATCTTTTTTGCTATTGAATCGAAAACTTGTTCCAAGCTGGAATTTTTTGTTGGTATAATTTAGATCAAACTGTCCAAAAAATGGAGGAATTGAAGATAAAGGTTCTTCGGTATCATAGGTTCTTCCTTTAGTATAGGTTACGAATCCGTTGGTTGAAATATACTCTGATAATTTTCCTTGATAACTTGCTGTATAACCATATATATAGGCATTCCCTCTATTCTGGTTAGCAACTATATTACCCATTTCATCATCAATTAATAACTGATCTTCATTTGTTGAAACTCCATTCAAAGAAAAATCATCTCTTATGATATAATGCTCTAACAATGTATAATAGGTATTAAATCCAATTCTAAATTTTCTATTATTAAAATATTTTTGTGCACCAATTTCTGCACTGTAAGCAAACTCTGGTTTTAAATAAATATTTGGAACCGTTACATTTCCAGACTTCTCTCTAATTCTACCAATATCATCTATATTGGGAGATCTAAACCCTGAAGATAAAACAGTATTTAATTGTAAATTTTTAGTGGGTTTGTAAACATAGCCTACTGTTGCAGTAAAAGCAGAATTATCTAATCTAATGGATGTTTTAGGTAAAATAATAATTGTTTGATCTATCCAGGAGGCACTTAAATTAGTGCGCGTAAAACGAATACCTGTGTTAAGGGTAGATTTAGTGTTTAAATCATGCCTATACCCAAGGTATGCCGCTGAGCTTATATAACTACTTCCACCATCTGGATAACGAGATTGAACTGTTAGATTGTCTGAAAATCCAACAATATTATTTCCTGAAACAACTAAAGTTCTTCCAAAAGCATCTGAGGAAACATCATTGTATAAAAACTCAAAACCATAGGTAAAAGCTCTGTCTTCATTTTTAGTTACAGGAACCATAAAATCTCCATTAAAACTAAAAACATCCACATTTTCTTCTCTGTATGCTCTTTCTAAACTTTCTAATTTTCTTTGAATTCTAGATTCTTTGATGTTTTGATATGCTAATGTAAATGTTCCTTTGTATACCCAAGATTTTTCTGGGTTAATGTTTAATTGAGGAGAAATTAATAAGCGTTGTTGAGGACCATAATACCATTCTGCAAATTTTAGCATCTCTCCAGATTTCTCGTCTAATCTGTCAAATCTTGGAATATCTGAAGAAGTAGAGTATTGAAAATTAAGTTTTAAATCTGTTTTTTCAGATAATGGTATAAAGAACTTCTGTAAGAGATCTGTTTGGTTGTAACCTGTATTTCGTTGTATATTTTCATCTGGATTTACGGTTGCTGTAGCAGCATAAAAATTATTTGAGTTTTCTGAATATTCAAAAACTTTTCCCCAATCATTGAATCCATGAGAACGATTTTTTCCCATTTTTAAATCTCCAAAATCACTGTAAGAAACACTTGTAAATGATGCCCATTTTTTAGTGCCTATTTCTACTGATGCATTGTTTGTTATTTCATTATTGATAGAAGAATATCTGTTGAAAAAGCTAGTAGTGACCTTGGTGTTTTCCGATATTTTTGGTGTTTTAGTGTAATAATGAATAACACCACCTAAAGCATCTGATCCATAAATAACTGATGATGGACCAAAAACAATTTCTGTTTTATCTAATTGATTTGGAGCAACGGTAATGGCGTTTTGTAAATGACCTTTTCTATAAATAGCATTGTTCATTCTAACTCCGTCTATCACTAACAAAACTCTATTTGATTCCATCCCTCTAATAACAGGACTTCCACCTCCCATTTGAGATTTCTGAACCTTAATTCCAGGAATAGCAGCTAATAAATCTGCCGATGTTTGTGGAGATAATTTTTCAATATCTTTAGAAGTTAAGACAGCAACTCTTTCAGCAACTCTATTTGTTTTTGCATCTCCTTTAAATACAGACAAAACTACCTCATCTAATTGTTCAGATTGTTTGGTTAAATAGACCGTAAATTTTTCATTTTTTATAGTTCCTTTTTCAATACTTTTTAAGGCGTAAGAAATGTGAGAAAAAATCAAAATATCTTGGGCCTTTACAGGAGATATATCTACAATCCCTTTTGAATTGGTCGAAGAATTAAAATAAAGTTTTTCGGTAAAAACAGTAACATTATTAATGGGCTTTCCGGTTTCTTTATCCACTACTTTTACCTCTTGGGCAAAAGATAAAAATGGTATCAAAAAAAGTATAAAATATCCTATAGTTCTCATTTACTAAATACTGTTTCTAAAACTGCTAAAGATCTAGGGGTTCTAAATCCGCCCAAATGTAATTCAAAATATCGAATTAACGTCTGTAACAGCCTTTGTCTTTCGGTTTTTGAAAAGTTAATATATTTTATTGTATCAAAATTTATGCCTAACAGCTTTTTAAACTGATTTATTTCAGTTCCTTTAATAACTTCTTTGTCTTGAAGGTCATCAGTGAAAAAGCCCTCTCTTAAATGAAAGCCATTTTTGTTAGATTGAGAAACATCTGGGTAAAACCCTAAAAACTTAGTTAGGTTTAATAAAAATAATAGGTGAAAGTTGGATATTTGTTCATGAGAATCAAACCAAATAAGAGAACGTTCTAGATACTCATATAACAACGTATTATTCTCTTCTTCTTGAATTGCACTAGTTAATATTTCTGATAAAAATAATACGATAGATTGTTTTACTACAGAAGTATGAATAGATTCATACACATGAATTACTTGTGCTTCTTTTAGTAATTGTAAGTTTCTTTTTTCTTGATGACTCGAAATAATTGAAAGCTGAGTTAAAGGCTGAAAGTAAGCAGTTCTTAGCTTCCCTTTTTTTGACTTTAAGATTCCTTTTAGCAAGTAAGAAACCAATCCAACTTCTTTGGTATACAGCCTTACAATTAAACTAGTATCACTGTATTTAATAGTACTAATAACAATTGCTTTCGTAGATATAATTGCCATTAATTAATGATTGCTATTTTTGTAGTAGATGTTTCGGTAGCATCCTCATTTGCTAGAAGAACTATATAGATTCCTGAAGCTACATAGTTTCCTGCCAGGTTTTTTTTATCCCAAATTACTTTTCCTCCCTGTAATTGTTCTCCTTCCACTACATTGGTCTCATACACTAAACTACCGGCAACATCCAAAATTTTTATATTGGTTCCTTTTGGTAAATTAGTGCCGTTTCTTCCATCTATAGTCACTGTATTGTGAAACTTTCTAACTGGATTTGGATATGCATACACTTCTCCTAAAGAATCTCCAAATGGAGCCACATTACTTTTGTAGGCAACAATTCCTTTATCAGTAGCAAAAAAAACTTTCCCTGTTTCTTTGTCTACTGCAATTTTCACAATTCTATCTGATGGTATAGGAGAATTTAGCGTGCTAAAATTAGCAATAGTAGTTTGTCCGTTAGGATTGGTATAAGTAACACCTCCATTAGCTGTTCCAAACCATTTATTATTAGCCCCATCTACAGCGATTGTATTTACAATTTCATCTCCTAATAATTTTCTAGGAGTTCCATCATCTAAAATAATAATAGGTTGCGCATCTAATACATCGGCATCAAAAACACCTGAGGCATTATTAAACACGACCAAACCAGAGATCGTACCAATCCAAATTCTATTATCTGCATCTGGAGCAAGACTTAACACATTTAAATTTGGTAAACTACCCTGAGTTGCTGTAGTTGTTAATCCTCTAATTCTATTTCCATTTTCATTAAATGCTATAACTCCATCTCCCCGTGTACCAATCCAAATAGTATTATTTCTATCCGTTACTATTTCTGAAAGCCCAAATGATCTATTTGGTTTTCCTTCACTAATATCAAATTCTGACCAAGATCCATTTGAGAGTTTTTTCAATTCATTAGAGACTCCAATATTGGTAAGCCATAAATTACCTCGAGAATCAAATGTAGATCCAGAGATTCTTATGGTAACAATGTTAGGGTCTGTTGCTAAAATATCCTCTAAAGGACTATTTAAATTATTATAAAAATTAGTAACTTCATTATTTTCAACAACAAATAAGCCCCCCGTATTATAAGTATCTGTTTGATTTGTACTGCCAAAACTACTAATATAAACTTTATTTTCATTTGTTGGATCTAATGAAACATCAACAAATCCTGGAAAAGAATTTTCTGCTATATTTTCCTCTGTGTACCAATTTTCTCCATCATAAAAACTATACCCTAATTTTGGTTGAATAGGAGCCATATCTGGTGCATATCCTCCATAAACTGCCCATAAATGATTGTTTTTTGCAGTTATAGAAAAAACGTCATTTGACACAGGGCCTTCTGGATGAATTTCTAAGAAAACAGCATCTTGTAAAAATGTTGATGATAAAATTCCAAATTGCTTTGTGGCCAAAAGAAGCTGGTTGTTTTCTGCAAATGCAGTATTTAATGTATACTCAAAATCTGAATTAGCAGAAGCTTGAAAAATTTGAGTTAATTGAGTATCATATACAATTACAGAACTATCAAAAGCTACTGAAAGATTTGTTAAAGAACCCTTTAAGTCTGAAACTGTTAAAAAAAAATCTTTAATAAACTCAAGTTCATTCATTTCATTTACTTCATACAGTTGAGTATTTAATATGGTGTAAAGTTTATTATTAAAAACTGTAATATTTTTAAAATTATTATTTGCAGATGTTATTGTATTCCAGTTATTAAAATCAATTAAATTAGGATTAGCTGAATCTGCATAAAAAACACCGTCTTCTGTAGCCGCAAAAAATCGATCGTTGAAAACTGTTATTTGATGAATATTAACATCTATTGAGTTATTTCCAATAAAAAAAGTGTCTCCAAATTCTAATTCAGTAATGTCATATTCAACTATTGCAAAAGAAGTTGATAGATACAGCTTTCCTTGGTATTCAAAAATATCATTAATACTTTTTTCACCAGTTTGATTAAAGCTTACGATATCTGCAGAAATAGTGATACTACCATCAGAATCTACAACTTCAATTAACCCGTTTTCATAGCCAATAACTAATCTATTGGTTTCAATACTATAATGAATTGCAGAAGTAGTTTCACCAGACAATCCTTGAACTGAAGATAGTTTTTCTATTTCTTGAGTTGTAACATCATATGTAAATATTGCATTGTCAGATAAGGCATACAGCATGTTGTCTACTTTCACAAAATCTTTCACATTATTGTATGAAAAAAAATCTTCCCAAGAATCACTATAATCTATTTGAGCAGACACAAATGAAGTTGAAAAAATAAAGAAGAATAAGAGTCTTTTTAACATGAAAGGAAATTGATATCAAATATATTTATTTCTTCTAACAATAACGATAAATCAAGTACATTAGTACAAACATTCAAAAATGAATCTAGAAATAGAAAGAAAATTTTTAATAAAAAATACGGAATTTAAAAAAGCCTGTTTTAAAAAAAAGCATATTATTCAAGGATTTTTAAACTCCAATAAAAATAGAGTTGTTAGAGTACGAATTATTGATAATAGCGCATTCTTAACTATTAAAGGTATTTCTGATAATAGCGGCACAACCAGGTTTGAGTGGGAAAAAGAGATTGCAATAGAAGACGCCAAAGATTTAATGATTCTTTGTGAAAAAGATATTATTGAGAAAAATAGATATTATCATACATTAGGAAAACATATTATTGAAATAGATGAATTTTTAGGAAAAAACAAAGGGTTACTAATTGCAGAAATAGAATTAAAAAGCAAAAACGAAGCATTTTTAAAGCCTGATTATCTTGGGGTTGAAGTTACAAATGAAGAAAAATACTATAATTCTAGTTTAAGTAAAAATCCGTTTAAAAATTGGTCATAAAAAAAACCTCGAACTTTGCAGTTCGAGGAAATTTAATAAATCTACCCCCTAAAATAAGATTTATTTACCTAAAGTTAATGTTGTTTTAACACAACATATAGCTATAGGACTCTACAAATATAGTTTTTATTTATGAAAAAATAAGAATTTTCTATATAAAAATAATAAAAATGAGTATTTGTACTCATTTTTTAGACAATTACATATGAAAATAGATGCTGAAAAAATGGCATAAACTTCCCAACACCACAAATACATGAAAGATAGCATGGTTGTATTTAACTTTTTTTATGGAATATAGCAAAGCTCCTATAGTATAAAAAACACCTCCTGCAAATAATAATTTTAATCCTTCTAGTGAGAAACTATCTATCAGAGGCTTTATAACTAAGATAATTTGCCATCCCATTAAAACATACATCATTGTAGAAACTTTGTCAAACCTTCCAGTATAAAAAAGTTTCAAAACAATTCCTATCAGTGCAAAAACCCAGGTAAACCCAAAAATAAACCAGCCTAATGTTCCTTCTAATGTAATAAGTGTATATGGTGTATAAGTTCCCGCAATTAAAACATAAATGGCAGCATGGTCAAAAATATTTAATTTCCTCCTTAATTTAGGATCTTTAGAAGCATGGTAAAAAGTTGATGCAGCGTATAATATAAGTAAACTTGCTCCATAAATGATAATACTCATTGGTTTCCAAAATCCATCATAATGAAATGATTTTACAACTAAAAAAGGCAACCCTATGATGCTTAATAAAAGCCCAAAAGCATGCGTTAGTACGTTTAATTTTTCTTCACTTTTAGAATATTGGGGGTTTGTTTCTTCTATCATTTAGTTCTTTTAGTGTCTTTCATGTACAACGAATCTGATGATAACTCATTGTATAAAACTTGAAATGTTTGTTCTTTTAGTTTTTCAGCATCTTCAAATTGTAATCCTTTTGTAGCTATAAATTGATGCTGACGAATTCTGAAAGTTCCTATTCCTCCTTTTAAAAAATCCCAAGAAAATAATCTTTTACAATCATAATATGTTTGAGGCACTATTGGAATTTGATGTTGTATGGCCAAACTAAATGCCCCATTTTTAAATGGTGCTAGAATAACATCTTCTGTTGGAACTAAGCCTTCAGGGAAAATTCCAATACTAGTTCCACCGTGAAGTCTCTTTTTTGCCATTGCAAAGACTCTTTTTCTACTTTCTGGACTACTTCTATCTACCATAATTACAGAACGCCTATAGAAGAATCCAAAAATAGGAATTTTCACTAATTCTTTTTTTCCAACAAATACAATTGGGTTTTTGCTTAAAACTATCAACACAAAAGGATCCATTAATGAGGCATGATTAGGGCAAAACATATAACTCTTCTCTCTATCTAGAACCTCATCTATTTGTTTATCAATTCTAAAACCCATTCCGTATACCAAGACATGGGCCCATCCTCGGATCAATTTCCAAAAAGCTGGATAATAACTCTCTTTTATTGTTAAAACGAATAAAAAAGGAGCCATTAATAAAATGGTGCAAATTATTAAAATGTAGAACCAGAGCCTCCAAATTAGTAAAAAAGGTATTTTTAATAAATTCATGATAACGAATGTAGTAATATTCTTTTGTTTGATTCAGTTTATATTGAAAACTGTATTTTTGTTTTAACAAATTTAGAACAATGTCTAGAATATTAACAGGTGTTCAAAGTACAGGAACACCTCATTTAGGAAACCTTTTAGGGGCTATTTTACCAGCGGTAGAGATGTCTAACAAGCCAGAAAATGATGCATTTTTATTTATTGCTGACATGCATTCTCTTACCCAAATTAAAGATGGAAATGAATTAAGAGAAAACACCTATAGTACAGCAGCAACTTGGCTAGCTTGTGGGCTTAATATTAATAAAACAGTATTTTACAGACAGAGTGATGTGCCAGAAGTAACGGAACTTACATGGTACTTAAGTTGTTTTTTTCCTTATCAAAGATTAACCTTAGCACATAGTTTTAAAGACAAAGCAGATAGACTGGCTGATGTAAATTCTGGGCTATTTACCTATCCAATGTTAATGGCTGCAGATATTTTATTGTATGATGCAGAAATTGTGCCTGTAGGAAAAGATCAGCTTCAACACCTAGAGATGTCTAGAGATGTAGCCAACCGATTTAATACCGTTGTGGGCGAAACTTTAATACCACCAAAAGCAAAAATTCAAGAAGAAACAAAATTAGTTCCTGGAACTGATGGTGAGAAAATGAGTAAATCTAGAAACAACATCATAAATATCTTCTTATCCGATAAAAAATTAAGAAAACAAGTGATGTCTATAAAAACAGACAGTAAGTCTCTTGAAGACTCAAAAAACCCCGATACTGACACTATCTTTGCACTGTATAAATTAATCGCTTCTAAAAGCGAAATAGCAGAAATGAGAATTAAATATGAGGGAGGGAACTATGGATATGGGCATGCAAAGCAAGAATTATATGAACTTATTATAGACAAATATGCCATTATAAGAGAACGCTATTCTTATTTTATGGAAAATAAAAATGAAATTGATAAAGCTCTCGAAATTGGAGCACTAAAAGCAAGAAAAGTTGCCGGTAATGTTTTAAAAAGAGTCCGAACAAAAATAGGATACTAAAAAAGGCTTCACAGATGTGAAGCCTTTTTAGTGTTTTTAGCTATTTTTTAATTACCACTGACAAATAATTCCTCCCATTATAGCCATTGTAACCATACAATAACCAATATTAATAGCCACTTATTTAACTTATTTTATTTCAAATATAGATTTAAAAGCAAATACAATACCATAACCCCTTATTTAAAGCTATATCAAAGAAAACATTCGTACCTAGTCTTTATTTTTTTAAACAACCTAATACCTTATTAGTTAATTCTAAGTGATTTAGCAATTGCTTCTAATTCAAAAAGAAATTCTCTTTTATTTACAGAAGGTGCATAGGTAAATCCTTCAACAACTAAAAGTCTATTATTTTTTTGATCAATAATGGCATAGTTTACAAAAGGGCCCGCCATAAAATCATTTTTAACCTCCCACTTTCCTCTAGTTTCAAATGCATTATTTCCAAGTATTTCTGTTTTTACAGTTAAAGGAGTATAAGCCGCTTCAGTAATCATATACATTCCTTCTTTAGATCCTGGAATGTACCGTTTGCCAATAGCATCTCGCATAGAAATAATATTATCTGCTAGTAAGGTCTGTTCATTTAACGGCAATGAATACACCAAAATATTATTATTTCCGGTGCCTCTAGCAATACCGCTTTGTAAATGCTGTCTTATCCAAAGAAATTCTCCTGTATCATCTACTGTTTTAAATTCTTTTGGAATTGTTAATGAGATATTTAAATTTTTAAGCGTTTTATACATAGAATCATTCACTCTTTTTTTGAAAAAAACTCGTTGTAATAACTTAATATCTGAATCTTTAAAAGTCTGCATCAACTCTTTCATATTATTTTTTAGAGCTGCTAATAGCCCTTCTTTGTCTTTTGAAGAAACATAGACTATTGTTTGTGGACTAGCATATTTATTATAGGTTTTGGTATAACTTTCTTTATCACTTAACTCAACTATGAGAATATTTCTATTACTTCGCATCATTGAGTTAAAACCATTTGGAGCCACATGACCAACAGATAATGTTCTCTCTGGTTGAGGTAAGCCCACCATTAGTTCTCCAAATGAAGTTCTAATTTCGTCTCCAATATCACCAGCCCATAAAGAACCAGTTGCCACCACTGTAACTTTATTGAAAGCTCCTACAGACCTTGGCAATACAACTGTATTGTCTAGACAAGAAACAAACAAAAAGGTGATAAATAGTATTGTAATTATTTTTTTCATGTGATTAACTTTTAAATATTTTGAGTTTTTTTCCAGGCTGAATAGTTTTACCACCCCAAATATTGTTCCATTCTTTAATTTGATTCACAGAAACTTTTTTAAACTTTTTTGCGATGGTCCATAGAGAGTCTCCTTTTTTAACAATATAAATTGTTGGAGTTTCTTTTGTTGTTTTATTAATAGCAGATGTTTTTGATGGTTTTGGAACACCTAATCTTTTTGGGTATATGCTTAGTCGTTGTCCTATTTTTAAATTGGTGTTTTTTAGCCCATTCCATCGCTTAATATCACTTACCCTAACCCCATATTTATAAGCTATTTTACCTAAATAATCACCATTTTTAACCCTGTAACGGATTCGCTTATCCATTTCAAAATATTGCGGTAATGGCTTCTCTCTTTTTGCCGCATCTGCATCAACTAAAGCATATAGCTCTATCTCATTTTTTAAAAAGATATCTGCTTTCTTTTTTGGAATTCTTAAGGTGTATTCTTTCCCCTTAATAAAGGGTATAATATCTAATTTATATTCTGGATTTAAGAATTGTAACATGGCTGTTTCAATACCTGTTTGCTCCGTAATTTGATCAAAACTTACTGTTTTTTTTATGTGAATTGTATCTGTTTCAAAAAAATGAATTGATGGAGCACTTCCAGTCAACTGGTGTTCTTGTGCATAGGTAAATAAATACATCGTTGCATAAAAAGCTGGCACATAACCTGCCGTTTCTCTTGGTAAATAGGGTCTTATATTCCAATAGTTTTTATATCCTCCAGAACGTCTTATTGCCTTACTTACATTTCCTGGTCCAGAGTTATATGCTGCAAGGGCTAAATCCCAATCTCCAAATATTTTATATAAGTCATTTAAATAGTTACATGCTGCAATGGTAGCTTTTAGAGGATCTTGTCTTTCATCTACATATGAGCTTACTTTTAATTTGTATTGTTTCCCTGTTGGGTACATAAATTGCCATAGACCAGTGGCACCAACCCTAGATTTTGCTTTTGGTTTTAGTGCAGATTCTACCAAGGCAAGATATTTCATCTCTAAAGGAATGTCATATTGGTCTAAATACTTTTCAATCATTGGAAAATAATACGCCGCCCTTGCCATAAAATTTGGATAATATTTTCTTCTGTTTTTTAAATACGATTTAATTATTTTTTCTAGCGCAGGGTTGTAAGCAAGATGAAAAGGAGTTGTTTCATTAATTTTAGCGAGTCTTTCTTTTAACAAGGAAGCATTTAAAGCTACTTCTGAAACATCTGTAGTATCTGTATTAGAAATATAATACTCTCTAATTTCATCCATAAAAACAGATTGAAGTTGGTTTTCTAAAACCAAACTATCTATAAGTGCAATATCTTTACTTGTATACAAGACATCTTGTTGAACTTGTTTTACAGAATCTTTAACAACAGTAGTGCTGTCTTTTTTCACTTGTGAAAAAGCAAGTGTTGATAGTGTAAAAAGAACTAAAAAATACGTTTTTTTCATTGATTAAAATTGTAATTCTACTCCAATAGGACAGTGATCTGAATGTATTGCTTCTGGCAAGATAAATGCTCTAGAGATATGGTCTTTTAAAGGTTCAGACACCATGTTATAATCTATTCTCCAGCCTTTATTATTAGCTCTAGAATTTGCTCTATAACTCCACCAGCTATAGTGATGTGCTTCTTTGTTTAGATGACGAAAACTATCTATAAAACCACTATTTATAAAGTTACCAATCCAGTGTCTTTCTTCTGGCAAAAAACCTGAAACACCTTTCATTTTTGGGTTGTGAATGTCTATGGCTTCGTGACAAATATTGTAATCTCCACAAACAACTAGGTTAGGTATTTCTTCTTGTAAGCTTGTTAAATAGTCTTGGATTTCCTTCATATAATTGAACTTAAAATCTAATCTTGCTTGATTGGTTCCGGAGGGTAAATACATACTCATTACAGATACCTGATCAAAATCTACTCGAAGATTTCTTCCTTCAAAATCCATGGTTTCAATACCTGTTCCGTACTCAACATGGTTTGGTTTTTCTTTGCAAAAAATAGCCACTCCAGAATATCCTTTCTTTTGTGCAGAAAACCAATATTGATATGGGTACCCTGCTAAGTCAAAACCCTCAGAAGGTACCTGATCTTTCTGAGCTTTAGTTTCTTGAATACAGATAACATCTGGATTGGCAGCTTTCAGCCAATCTAACCAGCCTTTTTTTATGGCTGCTCTAATTCCGTTTACGTTGTATGATATAATTTTCATGCCTTTCATTTATAGTTCCATCTCTGGAATGTGCCCCTCAACAACCAAAGTTCCTTCAGTTGCTTTTTTAATTTCTTCTACAGAGACTCCTGGAGCTCTTTCTAATAAATAAAATTTGTTGTTTTTAATTTCTAAAACAGCTAAGTTTGTGACTACTTTAGTAACACAACCTACTCCTGTTAGTGGTAAAGAGCATTTTTTTAACAGCTTAGATTCTCCTCGTTTATTGGTGTGCATCATGGCCACTATAATTGTTTCTGCCGATGCTACTAAGTCCATTGCGCCACCCATTCCTTTCACCATTTTCCCTGGAATTTTCCAGTTAGCTATGTCTCCATTTTCAGAAACTTCCATGGCTCCTAAAATGGTTAAGTGAACATGTTTGCCTCGTATCATGGCAAAACTAGTAGCAGAATCAAAGAAACTTGCCCCTGGCAAAGAAGTAATGGTTTGTTTTCCTGCATTTATAATATCTGCATCTTCTTCTCCTTCAAAAGGAAAAGGCCCCATCCCTAAAACTCCGTTTTCACTTTGAAATTCTACATCAATATCATCTCTAACAAAGTTGGCTACTAAAGTAGGAATCCCTATTCCTAGGTTTACATAAAACCCGTCTTGTACTTCCTTTGCAATTCTTTTAGCTATTCCATTTTTATCTAACATAACTAACTTCTTGATCTTACGGTTCGTTGTTCTATTCTTTTTTCAAACTTCTCTCCTTGAAAAATTCGTTGTACAAAAATTCCAGGTGTATGAATTTGATTAGGATCTAATACTCCTAAAGGAACCAATTCTTCAACCTCTGCAACAGTAATGGTTGCTGCTCCACACATTAATGGATTAAAATTACGCGCAGTTCCTTTAAAAATTAAATTTCCTGCCGCATCGCCTTTCCATGCTTTTACAAAAGCAAAATCTGCTTTGTAAGCCATCTCTAAAACATGCATTTTACCTTCAAAATCTCTTGTTTCTTTTCCTTCTGCTACTTCGGTCCCATAACCTGCTGGGGTGTAAAATGCAGGAAACCCTGCCTGAGCAGCTCTACATTTTTCTGCTAAAGTTCCTTGTGGGGTTAGCTCAACTTCTAATTCTCCAGATAACATTTGGCGTTCAAATTCGTCATTTTCTCCTACATAAGAAGAAATCATTTTTTTAATTTGCTTGTTTTGTAACAAGAGTCCTAATCCAAAAGTATCAATCCCTGCGTTATTAGAAATACAGGTAACATTTTTAACACCTCTTCTAACTAATTCTGCTATAGCATTTTCTGGAATTCCACACAAGCCAAAACCTCCTAACATAAATGTCATGTTATTTGAAACACCTATTAATGCCTCTTCAACATTGTTTACTTTTTTATTGATCATTTCATCTTTTTTATGAGATACTAAAACCAGTTAAGCTACACATTAACGATGTTAAAAATCTGTATCGTCATCTACTGGTGGTACTTTTTTAATTTTATTTTCTTTACCTACAGGCTCTTTGCCACAATTGGTATCTATACCAACATACTCTGGTTTTTCAAAATCTTCTTGACTAATATTTAAAGAAGTATCTGCATACACTTTTTTCATAAATAAAGCCCAAGTAGGCAAAGACATGGTAGCTCCTTGACCCTCTGCTATATTTTCAAAATGAACAGCTCTGTCTTCACCACCTGTCCAAACACCGGTTGCTAAATTTGGCACAACTCCCATAAACCACCCATCTGTATGATTTTGAGTTGTTCCAGTTTTACCCGCTATCGGATTTGTAAATTCGTACGGAAACCCTGTAATAATATCTTTGTAATAATGTGCAGAAGTTCTTAACCTAACCCCAGAACCTGCTGTGGTAACACCCTTTAATAATTCTAATACCACATAGGCAGATTCTTCACTCAGCACCTCATTAGTTTTTGGTGTAAAATCTGCTAAAACAGTTCCGTTTTTATCTTCGATACGCAATAACATATTTGGTTCTACTCGCATTCCTTTGTTGGCAAAAGTTGCATATGCACCTGTCATTTCCATCAGAGACAATTCTACAGAACCAAGAGCTATTGATGGTGATTTAGGGATTCTACTCTCTATCCCTGCAGATTTTGCCAAACGAGCCACATTTGCTGGTGTAACCATATCTATTAATCTTGCTGATATAACGTTTACAGATTTTGCTAAAGCTTCTTTTAAAGAAATTTCACCTCCATATTTTTCACCAGAATTTTTGGGAGTCCAAGCCTTAGGAATACCAAATCTTCCTTTTGGAATTGTGTAAGGAGTATTGGAAAATTTTTCACATGGAGACAAACGCAACTGATTAATGGCCGTTGCATATACAAATGGCTTAAATGTAGAGCCTACTTGTCTTTTTCCTTGTTCTACGTGATCGTATTTAAAATATTTATGGTTAATACCGCCAACCCAGGCTTTAATATGACCTGTTTGTGGTTCTATAGACAATAAACCAGATCTTAAAATAGTCTTGTAATACTGAATAGAATCGTTTGGAGACAGAATAGTATCTACTTCTCTTTGAGCATTCCATGAGAAAACTCGCATGTCTGTTTTTGCATCAAAGGCAGAATCTATTTGTTTTTTAGAATAGCCATTCTTTGTCATTTTTCTATAACGCTCAGATCTTTTTCTAGCTCTTGTGTATATAGAAGTAACTTGTTCTTCTTCTAAATCATAAAAAGGTGCTGACTCATTATTTTTCTGTTCTTTAAAAAAGTAGCTCTGAATATTAGACATATGTTCTTGTACTGCTTCCTGAGCATATTGCTGCATTCTAGAATCTAGCGTTACAAAGATTTTTAACCCATCTCTATTAATATTGTATAATTCGCCATTGGGTTTTGGATTGTTTTTAGTCCATTTCTTAAGATAGTCTCTTAAGTATTCTCTAAAGTAGGTAGCCAATCCATCATTATGACTTTCTGGGGTGAAGTTTATTTTTAATGGCAACTGTTGTAATGAATCTTTTTCTTGTTGAGTGATAAATTCATTTTTAGCCATTTGAGCAAAAACTACATTTCTTCTAATAAGTGATTTCCCTTTTGAAATTTCTCTGTTAGGATTAAACTGCCGTGGGTTTTTTAACATGGCAACTAAAATAGCAGATTCTTGAATATCTAAATCTTTAGGCTCTTTACCAAAATATATTCTTGAAGCAGATCTAATTCCAATAGCATTAAAGAGGAAGCCTTGCGTATTTAAATACATGGCTACAATCTCATTTTTAGTATACTGCCGCTCTAACTTGGTAGCTACTATCCACTCTTTTACTTTTTGTGTTAATCTTTTTACTGTGCTGCTAGACCCTCCTTTATTAAATAAGTTTTTAGCTAATTGCTGAGTAATTGTACTGGCTCCTCCACCTTTTCCTAGTTTTACAATAGCTCTTGCCAATCCTCTAAAATCTATTCCAGAATGTTCATAGAAACGTTCGTCTTCAGTAGCAATTAATGCGTTTACAAGGTTATCTGGAAGATCTTTAAACCCAACAGGAGTTCTGTTTTTAAATGCATATTTCCCTAAAGTTACTCCATCTGAAGAGATTACTTCAGTTGCTAAATTTTTTTCTGGGTTTTCTAATTCTTCAAATGTGGGTAGCTCACCAAAAACACCCCAAGATGCTAATAGAAATACTAGTAAAAAAGCTGTAAAACCACCTAAAACGACCATCCAAAATCGTATGATATATTTTTTGAAATTTGTTTGTTCCTTTTTTGCCATTCTAATTTACTTTTTCAATTCTAAGGCCAACATCTGTAATTCCTTGTAATTGTTTAATTCCATTAGCACTTCCATTATTTCTCATAGCTTGCCAAATAGAGACTGTGTATGTTCCTGAGATTGGAAAAATACTATTTTCTTTTAAAATAAGCTTACTGTGCTTTATTTCTGAAATTCCTTTTCCTAAAAATTTTCCATTTTTATCAGCCATTTCATATTGAAGGGTATCTACAATTTTCTTGCCATTCGGAAAAATAACGTTGGTAATTAAGAATAAATTACTATATGGGTACAATTTATTATTTCTAATAGTAACATACAGGTTATTTTTTGAGATAGTGTCTGTAATTTTAGCTTGGAAGTTTATTGGTTCAGCTTGTGGCCAACTATTGTTTTCAAGTGATTTATATTCATCAAAAACGCTCTTAGAATCGCAAGATATAAAGACAAAAAACACCCCTAAAAGAAGAATTAATCTCTTACTGTTGTTGGTTACTATTACCATTTGGTTTGGGTTTTCTTCTTCTCTTGTTTTGTGGTTTATTCTGGCTGCTATTTCTTTTCTGATCCCTTGAACTACTACTTTTGCTAATTGACTGGCCAGAGCTCTTCGGTTTTTGTTGCCTTTTTGCATGTGCCGGTTTAGCACCTGTAGCTACTTTTTTTCTATTATTATTTCTATTTCTTCTTCTTCTCTTTTTAGGAACATCAAACCGTGTTAGGCTATCTTGACCTACAACATTTTCAAAATCAACTGTTAGAACCTCTTCTATTTCAGATTCATATTCTTCTAACGGAATAGCAACTTCATTATTTTTATTTAATTCTATTATTTCAAGTACTTGTTCTAGGCTTAATTTAAACCATTTAGATCTATTTTCTTTGTAGGTATACCAAAGTGTTTTTTTAAAGATGTCCATTTTCACAAACTCTGCATCTCCTTTTTCTGTTTTTAAAATCTTTTCTTGTTTTGGAAAGTCATTTAAAGCATCTAAGTAAGTATCTAATTCAAAATTTAAACAACATTTTAATTTCCCACATTGACCTGCTAATTTTAAAGGATTTAAAGATAATTGCTGATAACGAGCCGCGGTTGTTGTTACTTTTCTAAAATCTGTAAGCCACGTAGAACAGCATAGTTCTCTACCACATGAGCCAACACCTCCTAAACGAGCAGCTTCTTGTCTTGCGCCAACCTGTTTCATTTCTACTCTAATTGAAAAAGCACCTGCTAAGTCTTTAATTAATTGTCTAAAATCTACTCGAGTATCTGCGGTGTAATAAAACGTTGCTTTGTTTCCATCTCCTTGATATTCTACATCAGAAAGCTTCATTTTTAACCCTAATCTTCCTAAAATCTCTCTGCCCCTTTTTTGAGTTTCTAATTCTCGGTTTCGTGCTTTTTCCCAAACTTCAATATCTCTTTGAGAGGCTTTTCTGTAAATTTTCTTAACCTCCTCGCTGTCAAAAGATACTTTTCTTTTTTTCATTTGTACTTTCACCAATTCTCCACCTAGAGAAACAATACCAATATCGTGCCCTGGAGATCCTTCAACGGCAACAACATCTCCCATTGAAATGGTTAATTTTTCTGTATTTTTAAAAAAGTGCTTTCGTCCATTTTTAAAACGAACTTCATAAATATTGAAAGGAGTTTCATTACTTGGTAATGTCATGTTAGACAACCAATCAAATACAGATAATTTTTCACAACCTCCTGTTGTGCAACTTCCATTGCTCTTACACCCTTTTGGTTTACCGTCTTCTCCAGTACCACAACTTCCACATGCCATAACGTAATATATTTTGAGAAGCCTAGGCTTCTTAGAGTTCTTATTAATTTTTAGCTAAATAGCCTTCTATTAGCTTGCTAAAAAACACCTTTACATACTTCACTAATTGTATTGGTATAAAATTTTAGCAGTATTAAATAACGAGTAAATATACGGAATCTTACACAATGATTAAATTGTAAAAAATATAAAAAAATTGAACTTAATTTATACGCGCTATTTGTTTTATTTTTACTTCTTAAACTTCAGTTTTTCTGATCTCCCTTTTTTAAAAATTTTATTGCTAGCATGAGTTCCTTTTCTGAGTTCTTTCTGCTCCTCATATGACAATTGAATGACCTCTTTACATTCTGTAGAGCAAGTAGTCTCCATCTTTTCTGAGCAGTCATAACACTGAATAAACAATAAATGACAAGCTTCATTTGCACAGTTTACGTGGTTGTCACACGGGTTCCCACATTGATGACAATTGGCAATCACATCTTCTGAAATTTTTTCTGCTCTTCGATGATCAAACACAAAATTTTTTCCTAAAAATTTATTTTCTAAATGCTCAGATTTTACTTGTCTAGTATACTCAATAATGCCTCCATCTAATTGAAAAACGTTTTTAAATCCCTTATGTTTATAGTATGCTGAAGCCTTCTCACATCGAATTCCTCCAGTACAGTACATCAATAAATTTTTGTCTTCTTTGGTGTCTTTTAACGCTTCTTCAATGATGTCTAAAGAATCACGAAACGTATCTACATCTGGTGTAATAGCGCCATCAAAATGACCAATTTCACTTTCGTAATGGTTTCGCATATCTACACAAATAGTGTTAGAATCTGCCAACATATCATTAAATTCTTTGGCATTTACATGCACTCCTTTGGCTGTTACATCAAAAGTGTCATCATTTAGTCCGTCAGCAACAATCTTGTTTCTAACTTTTATTTTTAATTTTAGAAATGATTTGTTATGATGCTCAATAGCTACATTCAGCCGAATTCCTTTTAAAAAGGAAATTGCATCTAATTGAGCTTTTAATGCTAAAAAATTTTCTGAAGGAACAGATAATTGGGCATTAATACCTTCATAAGAAACATAGGTTCTTCCTAAAACGTCTAATAAATTCCATTCTAGGAATAAGGTATCTCTAAAAAATTCTGGATTTTCTATCTTATAATATTGATAGAATGAAATGGTGATGCGGTCTTTACCAGCCTCATCTATTAATGCAGCGCGTTCTTTAGCGCTTAACTTATTGTACAGTTGCATGCTATACTAAATTCGTTAAACAATCTATTTTAGTCTTCTACAGACAAGTAGCCACAAAATTACTATTATTTTTTGAGCCAAGTTAAATTTTCAACATTTCCTTTGTATTCGATAAATTTTTAACTTTTAGCAATTTCTTAGGGCAATTTATAGACGTTTTTTTTACATTTTTTAGCATCTTTGTTACTTATTAATTAGTGCCTAAAAATCAGTCACTTGAATACTGTTTTGTGAGCAAATTATTAAGGAAATATTAAAATAATATATTATGAAAATTGCTTTGGTTGGTGCTACCGGAATGGTAGGAAATGTAATACTTCAAGTATTAGCAGAACGAAATTTTAACATCACTGAATTAATTCCGGTAGCATCTGAAAGATCTGTGGGAAAAAAAATTTCATTTAAAAATAAAGAGTTCACTATTGTTAGTTTACAAGATGCTGTAAACAAACAACCAGATATTGCATTATTTTCTGCTGGTGGCGATACTTCTCTTCAATGGGCTCCTAAATTTGCAGCCGTTGGAACTACGGTAATAGACAATTCTTCTGCTTGGAGAATGGATCCTGAAAAGAAATTAGTTGTGCCAGAAATTAATGGAGATGTGCTCACTGCTACTGATAAAATTATTGCCAATCCTAATTGCTCTACTATTCAATTGGTAATGGCGCTCTCTCCACTTCATTTAAAATATAAGATGAAGCGCGTAGTTATTTCTACCTATCAATCTGTTTCTGGAACCGGTGTAAAAGCGGTTCAACAATTAGAAAATGAGGAAGCAGGTATTAAAGGGGAAATGGTGTATCCTCATCCTATTGGAAGAAATGCACTACCTCATTGCGATGTTTTTTTAGAAAACGGTTATACCAAAGAAGAAATGAAATTGGTAAAAGAGCCCAAGAAAATTTTACGTGACAATACTTTTTCTGTAACTGCAACAGCGGTGAGAATTCCAACAGCAGGAGGGCATTCAGAAGCTGTAAACGTACAGTTTATGGATGATTTTGAGATAAATGACGTACGTAAATTATTAAGTGAAACACCTGGAGTTGTTGTGCAAGATGATGTGAAAAACAACCTATATCCTATGCCAATTACTGCGCATCAAAAAGACGAAGTTTTTGTTGGTAGAATTAGACGAGATGAATCTCAAGAAAACTCCTTAAATTTGTGGATCGTTTCTGACAACTTAAGAAAAGGTGCAGCAACAAATGCTGTACAAATAGCAGAATATTTAGTAGAAAATAAAATCGTATAAATACATGAGTGCATTTCATAAATTATCTATTAAAAACTACATACAAGAAACCGCAAATGCGGTTTCTATTGTTTTTGATGTTCCTGAAAATTTAAAAACTAATTTCTCCTATAAAGCAGGACAATATATTACACTAAAAGCAACTGTTAACGGCAATGAAATACGTAGAGCCTACTCTATTTGTTCTGCTCCTGAAAGTGGTGAATTAAAAGTAGCCATTAAAGCAGTTGAGAATGGTGTTTTTTCTACCTATGCAACTTCTCAACTAAAAGTAGGTGACCTAATAGAGGTACATGAGCCTGAAGGGAAGTTTATGCTAGAACCTACTAAAAGCAATAATTACCTAGGCATTGCAGCTGGTAGTGGCATTACCCCTGTATTATCAATGATTAAAGCGGTCTTGCAACAAGAGCCCTCTTCTTCTTTTACCTTAATCTATGGTAATAAATCTTCAGATGAAACCATGTTTAAAGCAGAATTAGATGCTCTTTCTGTAAGCTATGATACCAGATTTAATTTGCACTATGTCTTTAGCAGACAAAATGAAGAAGGGTCATTATTTGGAAGAATTGACAAGGGTCATACAAATTATTTTATTAAAAATATTTACAAAAATTGGTCTTTTAAAACAGCTTTTTTATGCGGTCCAGAAGAAATGATTAAAACTGTTTCAACTACATTAAAAGAGAATCGTTATAAAGAATCCCAAATTTTATTTGAATTATTTACTGCTTCAGTTAAGGAAGAAAATAGCTCTCAAATTAAAGAAGGGCTCACAGAAGTTACTGTTTTATTAGATGATGAAGAGATTGTTTTTACCATGAAGCAAACAGACGATATTTTAGCAGCAGCATTAAGAAATGATGTTGATGCTCCTTATTCATGCCAAGGAGGAGTTTGCTCTAGTTGTTTAGGAAAGGTAACCCAGGGAAGTGCAGTAATGGTAAAAAACAGCATTCTCACAGACGACGAAGTAAATGACGGATTTATTTTAACCTGTCAAGCGCATCCCACAACATCAAAGATTTCAATTGATTATGATGATGTTTAAAAAAAAGTATCTTTAACACATGGATATTTACGACGTAAAAAATGCAATCTTTTTTGGGTTCTTTCTTTCTTTTATGATTGGTCCAGTTTTTTTTATGTTAATTCAAACGAGCATTGTAAAAGGTGCAAGAGCAGCTATTGCTTTTAATCTGGGGGTTATTTTAGGAGATGTAGCTTTTATTGTGATTGCCTACTTTGGAAGTAGACATTTACTGGAAAGAATAAAAGATGATCCGCGTTTGTTTTTTATAGGTGGCCTTATATTAATTGTTTATGGTGCTATTACTTATTTAGATAAAGCTGGGAAAAAAGATATTGAAGAGGCTCTAAAGTTACCTACAAACAATAATTATTTTAAATTAATTTTAAAAGGATTCTTTTTAAATTTTATTAATATTGGTGTACTTGCTTTTTGGCTAGGTTTAATTGTAGTAATTGGGCCAACTCTAGATATGAACCCTACCCATATTTTTTATTATTTTGGTATTATTATTATCAGTTATTTTATAACGGATCTAGGGAAAATTATCTTAGCAAAACAATTAAAAAACAAGATGACTCCTCTTGTTGTTTACAGAATAAAACGAATTATGGGTATCTTATTAATTGTTTTTGGTGTGGGTTTAATGCTAAAAGGGTTTCTTCCAAAAGACAACAAAATTAATACACTACTAGAACAGGTAGATAAAAAATAAAAGCGAGGTAAAACGTCGCTTTTATTTTTTAAAGATACTTGTGTGTGTTTTCTACTTCTTGTTATCTGCTGGGTAAATATCTGCCATCAATTTAGAAGGATCTATTTCTACAGAACTAATTTCTTTTGAAACCTTAAATCTATAGACAGGGTGAGACCAAGACCAATCCTTTAAAACTGTTGCCGTTGTTGGCTTATTGCCTCTCATCATTTGTAAAGGAATCGTGAAATCTTCTAATGTGCCATCTTTATAGGTAACTCTAACATCTATAGGCATTGGCATTTTACCATGTCTTTGTAATATTATTTGTTTATTGCGAATGCTTCGTACACTATAATCTATTGTATGTGTTGTTTGTGTCCATTCGTTTAAATACCAATCTAAGTGAATTCCAGAAACTTTTTCCATAGATCTTTTTACATCATTTGGTGTAGGGTGCTTAAAGCTAAAATCTGCAAAATATTTTTTAAGCCCTTTCTGTACATTTTCTTTTCCGATAATATATTCTAATTGAGATAAGAATATATTCCCCATACTATAACTTGCTGTACTATAAGATGAATTTAAATGAAATCTATCTGCATGAGTTGCTAAAGACTCTTCTGTTCTATAAGAGATCATTTTAAAATATCTATTGTAGGATCCAGTATGAGGGTTTTCTAATTTCTTATCTAAAATTTTATTACTAGCAATATTAGAAATATAGGAGGTAAACCCTTCATCCATCCATGGGTGCTTGCTTTCATTACTGGCTAACAAAAACTGAAACCAAGTATGAGCCATTTCGTGGGATGTAACTCCAAACAAGCTATTGAAACTTCTTTTACCAGTAATTAACGTTGACATTGCGTATTCCATGCCACCATCTCCCCCTTGTATTACAGAATATTGTTTGTAGGGGTACTTGCCAATGTTTTCGCTAAAAAAACTCATTAATTGAGCTGTTTTGGGCTGAAGGTCTTTCCAGTTTTTTAAATACTTCTCTTCTAAGGTCTTTTTGTAGAAGAAATGTAAATCTATTCCAGTGGCTGTTTTTAAAATATCATGAGTATAGTCTGGATCTGCTGCCCACATAAAATCATGAACATTTGGTGCTTTAAAATGCCAGCTTAATTTCTCATCTTTTGATTTTTTTAATTTTTTAGATTTATCTTCATATCCATGACCAATTTCTTGAGGGTTTTGTAGATATCCAGTTCCACCAATGGTATAGTTTTTATCGATATGAATTGTAACATCAAAATCTCCCCAAACACCATGAAACTCTCTTGCTATGTAGGGTGGTGTATGCCATCCTTCAAAATCATATTCTGCCATTTTCGGGTACCATTGCGCCATAGAAAGGGCTACTCCTTCTTTGTTTGTTTGCCCAGAACGTCTAATTTGTTTTGGAACTTGTGCATCATATAACATTTCAAAAGTGGTAGTACTTCCTGGTTTAATAGGTGAATTAAGAGTTACTTCTAAGATAGTTCCAACAACTTCATACGCAACATTTTTACCATTTTGTTTTAAAGAACCTACCTTAATATAACCTATCTCCTTTGGTTTTAATTTGCTAATTCTATTGGTAACTCTCCCATCTGGATCTTGAATATTTCTAGATCGAACATCCATTTGAGAATTGGGTTGAAAGGCATTAAAATAAAGATGGTAATACACATGCGATAACTCATCTGGAGAATTATTTGTATATATTAATTTCTGAGTTCCTTTGTATTGAAACTTAGTAACATCCACGTCAATATCCATGATATAATCTACATGTTGTTGCCAATAATTTGAGTTAGAATTCTGCTGCCCAAAAGAACTTATATATGATGAGATCGCTAAAAATAGAATGATTTTTTTCATGAATAATTCGTTTATTAATTTACTTACCGTTTACCATATAATCTGCCATTTTAAGGGCATTGTAAGCATTTACAACTCGTCCTGAGACTGATAACTCTGAAAAAGAAACTTTTTCTCCTGTTGGTTTTTCTCTAGATTTAGAACCTGGCTTAATTACATCAAAATTAATCATTGTTCCAGAATTCATTAAAATATGTTTTACTTGACTGGCAGATAATTTTGGATAATAAGAGCGAATTAATGCTGCAACTCCTGCAGTTGAAGGAGCCGCCATAGAGGTTCCACTAAATTTAGCATATCCTTCTTCTGGTGTTGTTGAATAAATTTGCACACCAGGTGCAAAAACATCTACATTAATCTTACCATAGTTAGAAAAAGATGCAGGTAGATTTTCATCATAATTAGCACTCATAGCACCTACTGTTAGTACATTATCGGAAATTTCTGTTATTAAATCTCTAGAATCGTTCGGAAATGTTTTTTCAACATCCATATTTTTTCCATCATTTCCAGCGGCATTTACAATCAAAACATCCTTAGATGCAGCATATAAAATAGCTTCATATACCCATTCTTTCTTTGGAGAAAATCCTTTCCCAAAACTAGTATTTATTACTTTTGCTCCATTATCTACAGCATAACGCAGCCCTAAAGCCACATCTTTGTCATATTCATCTCCATCTGGAACAGCTCTTACAGCCATAATCTTAACATTAGTAGCTACACCATTCATCCCAATATTATTATTTCTTGATGCACCAATAATTCCAGAAACATGAGTCCCATGAGCTTCATCTTTTATAGAATGCCCAGTTGCTGAATTACCATAAAATTTCTTATCCATTGTATTTGGATTATCTCCTAAAACACTTCTATATTCTTTTTTCAAAGCTTCTCCACTTAGCATTGTAGTAGCATTTTCAACTAATTTTGAAAGCTCTTGTATTGCTTGTTCTAAAGAGCTTAAACCAAAGCCATACATTTGTTTGGCCACTTCTACACTTTCTTTTAAAGCCTGATCTTCAGTAACTGTTTTTAGAACCTCGTCTTTAGAATAATCTGTTTTATTAAAGTGTTTAGAAAGGGCACCATCTGCATTGGTAACCATCTTTAGCATTTGCCCATATCGTTTTTCACTTGCCTTTGCTGCTGCAACTTTTTTATCGTAAAATGCAGTGGCTTCTTTTAATGTTTCTTCATTTGCAATAGACGGATCTTTAACAATACGTTGGTACTCTAAATGTTCTTTATAAATAGTTCCTAAAAAATTCCATCCATTAATGTCATCTATATATCCATTATTGTCATCATCTATACCATTTGATGGTATTTCTTTGGTATTTACCCAGGCTACATCTTTTAAATCTTCATGTAATAAATCTGTTCCAGAATCTACAACACCAACCACCACTTCAACTCCTTTTTTACCTTGTAAAAAAGCATAGGCTTTGTCCAAGCTCATCCCTGGAATAGAATCTGTTGCTAAATCACTATGCCCCCAAAACTTACTTTGTTCTTCTGTTAAAGGTGCCTTTTTAGCAGTGGCTGTTAGCACATATGTAGATGGTTTTGGTACTGGAATAGTTGGAATAGATTTACAGCTTCCTAATAAAAAAGCAAAAACTGTAATAAAAATTGTAGGGCTTAAAAATTTCATGGTTTGTTAATTTTAATTAAATATATCTTTAAATTTATATGTTTCTTTTAGTCTAACTCCTTTGCTTGTATGTTGTACGGTACAAATTTCGGAATAGGCGTCATGCTCTAAAAATAAAAAGTATTGGTTGTCTGCAGCTTCGGCTAAAAAGGCCTCTTTTTCTTTAATTGTTAGCAGTGGCCTAGTATCATAGCCCATTACATAGGGTACAGGAATATGACCTATTGTTGGTAATAAATCTGCCATAAAAACAATTGTTTTACCCTGGTAAGAAATTTTTGGCAACATTTGTTTTTCTGTATGACCATCCATTTTTAAAACATCAAATCCTACTTGTTGAAATGGGTTTTCTGTAATAAAATTTAACTGACCACTTTCTTGTATTGGCAAAATATTCTCTTTTAAAAAAGATGCTTTTTCTCTAGGGTTTGGGTATACTGCCCAATTCCAATGTTCTTGATTACTCCAGAAATTTGCGTTTTTAAAGGCAGGCTCGTAGCCTGTTTTATCTTTGTTCCACTGAATGGATCCTCCACAATGATCAAAATGTAAGTGAGTTAAAAAAACATCTGTAATATCGTCTCTATGAAACCCAAATGATGCTAAAGAAGTATCCAAAGAAAAATTTCCAAATTGATAATAATACCCAAAAAATTTATCAGACTGCTTATTTCCCATTCCAGTATCAATTAAAATAAGCCTTTGACCATCTTCAATTAACAAAGAACGCATTCCCATCTCTATCATATTATTTGAATCTGCAGGGTTTGTTTTTTGCCATATAACCTTTGGAACCACGCCAAACATAGCGCCTCCATCTAGCTTAAAATTTCCTGTTTGTACGGGATAAATTTTCATTGAAAACAAAGATGCAGAAAAAACATCAATGTTGTGTTAAGAAATATCTTAAAAAAACTTGTGCCATAAAAAAAGACAACACTTCTTAGTGTTGCCTTTTGTATAATTACATAAAATTCCCCCAAATTTTATTGCTATTAATATTACTCAAATTAACGACTTAAATGAATTTTATGTGAATACTATTCGCTTATGTGTCTCAAATCGTAGGTTAATGGTGGTTTTAAATCGATTAGTGGTAAAAAAAGTAGTTTTTTTATTAAAAAAAAAGCATCGTTTAACGATGCTTTTTTGAGGTGTCGAGCGGATTCGAACCGCTGTAGATGGTGTTGCAGACCACTGCCTAGCCACTCGGCCACGACACCCTTTAAAGATTGCAAATTTACATCAATTATCTAGTAATCCAAGTTTTTTTGAACTTAACGTTCTTTTGAAAGAATTATGACAACTTCTTGAACATTGCCTCCTATTGGTGGATTTATTTTAGCTACACTTACTGTTGCTTTGGTAATCATTTCTAATTCTATAAAAAACCGATCTAAAATACGTTTGGCAACTTCCTCTAATAGCTTAGATCTAATGGCCATTTCTTCTTTCACAATGAAGTTTAAATGAACATAATCTACGGTATCTATGAGTTCATCAGTTAAGGAAGATTTAGACAAATTGGCCTCAACTTCTATATCTACTCGATACCATGAGCCAATTTTAGCTTCTTCATCTAAACAACCATGGTTTGCGTATAACTTAATATTGTTTACCTGTATCTTTCCCATACGTTATAGTTTTTCCCACATTTTTTGAGAATTTAGTCTGAAAGATCCTAAATGATTAAAATTACATTGATCTGGAGGAATAATCGATAAAAAAGATTCTTCCCTTTTATTATTGTAAAGATAATAAGCTTCTCCAATAATGGGTTCAAAATTAAATTTAGCATTATAGACTAAATCATTGTATTTAAACTGTTCCATCATTGCTTCATACTCCTTTTTCAATTCATCAAACTTACTTTTGAATTGTTTATTAACTCTATCTACACCGTCATTTCTCCATGTTGCTGTATTTAAGGGCTTTATTACAGGCGAACTTGCACTTGTTGCATAGGGTTTTATAGCTGCATCATATTGCTGCGTATCTTCATCAAAAACTACTAAATCTGGTTTCTTTGCCATCTATCTATTTAATGAGGTAAAATTACTACAAATAAATATTTTTTTTTCTTAAAGTAATCAAAATTATAATGACAGAGTAATCCGCTTATTTTGTTTAATTTTGTGAACTCAATTTTAGTTGAAACTCAATGTCTGAAGAAAAAAAATCACTCAATTTTATTGAGCAAATTATTGAAGAAGATTTGGTAAACGGAATGCCAAAAGAAAATTTACGTTTTCGCTTCCCTCCAGAACCCAATGGATATTTACATATAGGCCATACAAAAGCCATCGGAATTAGTTTTGGCTTGGGAGAAAAATATAATGCTCCTGTAAACCTTCGTTTTGACGATACAAACCCTGCTAAAGAGGAGCAAGAATATGTAGATGCTATTAAAAATGATATTACATGGTTAGGATATGAATGGGCAAACGAATTGTATTCTTCAGATTATTTTCAACAACTTTACGATTGGGCGCTTTTAATGGTTAAAGAAGGAAAAGCCTATGTAGATAGTCAATCATCAGAACAGATGAGAGAACAAAAAGGAACACCAACCGAACCTGGAACTAACAGCCCTTTTAGAACTCGTTCTGTAGCAGAAAATTTAGATTTATTTCAAAAAATGAAAGATGGTGAGTTTCAAGAAGGGGAGCATATTTTGCGCGCTAAAATAGATATGACAAGCCCAAACATGTTACTTAGAGACCCTATCATGTATAGAGTTTTATACAAAGAGCATCACAGAACTGGAAACGACTGGAACATCTACCCAATGTATGATTGGACGCATGGAGAGAGTGATTATATAGAGCAAATATCTCATTCTTTATGTTCATTAGAGTTTAAACCTCACAGAGATTTATACAATTGGTTTAGAGATCATGTATACGAGTATGGGAAAGCAACATTTCCAAACCCTCCAAAACAACGAGAGTTTTCTCGTTTAAATTTAAGTTATACCATTATGAGCAAGCGTAAATTAATGCGTTTGGTAGAAGATGGCGTAGTCTCTGGATGGGATGATCCTAGAATGCCAACTATTTCGGGATTAAGAAGGCGTGGGTATACACCTGCATCAATTAAAAGCTTTATTGAAACTGTTGGAGTTTCTAAACGAGAAAACATCATTGATGTAGCACTGTTAGAATTTAAAATTCGTGAAGATTTAAACAAAACTGCCAAGAGAGTGATGGGCGTTTTAGATCCAGTAAAAGTGGTCATTACAAATTACCCTGAAAATAAAGAAGAAATTTTAGACGCAAGTTATAATGATTATGAAGAAGGTTTTGGATCTAGAGAGGTTCCTTTTTCTAGAGAAGTCTATATAGAAAAAGAAGATTTTAGAGAAGAAGCTAATAAAAAATTCTTTCGGTTAAAATTAGGAAAAGAAGTTCGCTTAAAGAACGCCTACATTATTAAAGCAAAAAGTTGCACCAAAGATGCTGACGGACATATTACAGAAATTCAATGTACTTATGATCCTTTAAGTAAATCTGGAAGCGGAACCGAAGAAAGTACACGTAAGGTAAAAGGAACCTTGCATTGGGTGTCTATAAAACATGCTGTAAAAGCAGAGGTAAGGGCCTATGACAGATTGTTTTCTGACGAAGCGCCAGACAGCCATAAAGACAGAGATTTTATGGAGTTTTTAAACCCAACTTCTTTAGAAATTATTAATGCTTTTGTAGAGCCTAGTTTACAAATAGCTAGTATTGGTGAACGATTTCAATTTCAACGCTTAGGGTACTTTGCTGTTGATAATGACGCTACTTCAAACACCTTGGTTTTTAATAAAACCGTTGGGCTAAGAGATGGGTGGTCTAATCTTAAGAAATAGCAAGTCTAACAACAAGTTATAATTTCGTTTTTATTTAAGGTATTTTATTCACAAAAATGAATGTTTTTATTTTTTAATTTATAGGTTCGCATTGCTAAATAACTCTTAGAAATTATTTTCACAAAAAAAAGCGTTTGGTATACAACCAAACGCTTTTTTTTATAGGTTCATTTTTAGAAAACTACATTTTTATGAACTTAATAGCTTTTGCATTTTCAACTTTTATAAAATACGTTCCGTTACTTAAGTTATCAATGAATATATTCTCTTCATTTAAAACCTTTCCTCTAAGGATCTCTTTGCCTAACAAATTATATATGATATAATTTGCTTTCTCAGATAAACCTGATATTTTAATAAAATTAACCGATGGGTTAGGAAATAATTTTAATGATAATTTTACATCTGTAATATCGTCTACCCCTAATATTGTAACAATATCTGCCGATAAAGTTGGTTGTGTTAAGGTATAATTCCCGTTGTCTGAACCTGTAATGATAAACCCTGTAGTAGTAATGCTAATATCTGTTCCTAATTCTGCACTTGCGAACGTAAAAACAGGAGTCCCTCCTAGAACTACATCATCATCTGATACTAGTCCTGAAAGAACAGGAGTCCCTGAGGCTGTTGCATCAGTAGTACCATCATACACCTTATTGTCTCCCGTGATTCCTGTAATGGTCAATTCCTTCGCAGTAATGTCTCCTGAAAGTGTTGGCT